>PPYF01506553.1_pt1 | contig 42263 bp, 34 predicted proteins | sample 1559871 | NCBI WGS metagenome assembly PPYF01 (sample SAMN08240021, study PRJNA423297) | Human gut metagenome, whole genome shotgun sequencing project.
TCATGAAGATGGTTCGGTTGGAAGATGCTGTTTTAGTCTTTTTGAGCACCAGCGTTGTGGTGCTACCCTCGCGCTTATCCTCAAGCTCCTGCAAGATGCAGCCCTTGCCCGTTTTTGCCAGCGATGCCTTTTGGACACGCTGCATACACTTGTTGATGCGGAACGTGCCTGTGCCGTCTGCTCCCTCAAAATCAAGATCTTCCGGGGTCAGGCCAGCAACTTCACCCTCACGCAGTGCGCCCACCAGTGTGAGGTGAACAGCCAGATGCAGAATCGGGTCCTCCATGCTGGCAAGTGCGGCCCACATCTCGTCCGCGTCCCAGATGGCACGCTCCTGAATCGACTTTTTAGGGCTGTCCACCGGAACGGGGCTTTTGATGAGGATGCCCCACTCCACCGCATACTGAAACGCTGTTCGCAGCAGGCGGTGTACCTCGTGGATGGTCGTGCCGGAGAGAAAACGTTGCTGTTGTTTTTCCGAGAGCGCCTGCTTTTTGCCCTCATAATACTGGCCGCAGGGCGTTTTGCTGAGAGTGGCATACAGGTCTTCCAGATGGTAAGGTTTGAGCTTTTGCATCTGCATATCGCCGATATACGGAATAATGAGGTTCTGGACGGTTCCCAGATTGGATTGATAGGTGCAGGGTGCCCACTTGTGCTTGTTGCACTGCTTGGGAAGCCACTCCATCAAAAACTCTTTGACGGTGATGGTGGACGGAATCAGAAACGTTCCGTTTGCCAGTTCATGTTCGATTTGTTTTTTGCGATTTGTTGCCTCCTCTTTCGTAGAAAAACTTTCCCATTTGTTGCAGTTTTTACCCTGCTCGTCTTGGTAAGTATAGCGGACGCCATAGGAGCTACCGCGTTTCGTAATATATGCCATACGTTATCTCCTTTTTCAAGCTGCCCGGAGCCACGCATCGAAACTGTCTTTTGGGATGCGGATGCTTCCGCCTACCCGCAGAACACGGAATTCGGTGGTGCTGTTGCACAGGTTGTAAGCAGAGCGCAGGCTGATGGACAGCATCTGCGCAATTTCCTCCACCGTGTACACCAGTGTTATGGCTTTCAGGTATTCCTTTCTTAAAAGTGGCGGACTTGAACGAGCTGATTGATACGGGAAAATATTCATGTTCGACATTTATTCCTCTTGAACGATACGAACAGCTTTTGCATAAAGAGCTAACACCCACAGAAAATGATATTCTTATAACTTCAAGAGGAACTCTTGGAAAGTGTTATATCGTTCAATCGGATGATGAATTCTATTTTCAAGATGGCATGATTAGCTGGCTCTCCAATTTTAGTCCGAAAGTTTCAAGTATTTATATTTCATATTTGTTTGCGCAACCATATATCCAAAAACAAATTGAAAGTCTGCAAGCTGGCTCGACAGTGGCATACTTATCGATTGCGATGTTGAAGAAAATAAATGTTATTTTGCCGCCTAAAAAACTTCAAGATGATTTTGCCACCTTTGTAGAGCGCGTAGACCAGCAGAAGCAGACCGTACAGCAAAGCCTTGAAAAGCTGGAACTGATGAAAAAGGCGCTGATGCAGGAATATTTTGGGTAACTCCCTCAGTCACCTTCGGTGACAGCTCCCTCTGGGAGGGAGCCTTTATGTGGTGGTAAGACAAAAGCCTCTCTCCTTGAGGGAGGTGGCGCGGCGCAGCCGTGACGGAGGGAGTTCCAGAAAGGAGCGCGTCCAGATGTCATTGCCATATCAAGGAAAATTGATCCCTCGTGCAAAAGAACTGCGCAAGGGCGCAACCAAACAGGAAAATCATCTCTGGTACGATTTTCTGCGCAGCTATCCCGTGCGGTTTCAGCGTCAGAAAACGATTGATGGCTTTATTGCGGATTTCTATTGTCACGTTGCAAGGCTGGTCGTGGAAGTGGACGGTTCACAGCATTATGATGAGCAGGGACTGGCATACGACAAAGAACGCTCCGCCATTTTTGCCGAATATGGTGTGAAGGTGATTCGGTTTTCTAATCTGGAAATAGAGCAGAGCTTTCAAGAAGTTTGCAGTGCAATTGATTTGGAAGTCAGAAAGCGGGTTCAGGAACTGGAAGATACTCCCTCAGTCAAAGCCTAGCGGCTTTGCCAGCTCCCTCTGGGAGGGAGCCTATAACGTAGAGGTAAGGTAAAAGCCTCCCTCTTAGAGGGAGGTGGCACGGCGAAGCCGTGACGGAGGGAGTTTCCCTGTAAGCACCATGATTCTGGTGAAAATTCTGAAATACATGTCGAAATTTGCGTCCTTTTGTATAAAACATTGAAATACCATAAGGTGTATGCTACAATGAGGAAAAATATGGTATTTCGACGATGCGAAAGGAGCACATACGATGAACCAGTTTTACAATCAGGATGAAGAAGTTCAGAAAGCCGTAAAAGCAATGTTCGATTTTATAGAAGCGATGAATAAACTGGATTCGAAACATCAACAGCAAGTATTGAATGAAGGTATAAAAGCCGAGATGCTAAAAAGCATCTTAAAAATGCAATAAATGATAAGTTTTAAGAGGTAGAATAATGACGGAAAGTATTTGGATTGCGATTATCGGAGCAGTTGGAGTTATTGGAGCAGCAATCATCGGACTCTTCAAGAAAAGTGATAAATCAAAATCAAATGCAAAAACAACAGTTAATCAAACTGTTACAGGAAATCATAATACGGTTATTGGAATTCAGCGTGACCGAAAGGAAAAGTAATATGTGCAGTGATGTGAAGATTACTCAAAAGGTATTGCCAGGAGCAGGTGGAAATACCGTAGTTGCAAATCAAAACAACTATGGGCTGACTGTGACAGAGGCTACACAAATGGCCTTTCAAATTTTTCGTGAATACTACCCACAATTGCAGAAAGAAGCTCTAGAAGCAGTGCAGAAATTAACAGAGGAACGCCTGAAGATGATTCCGACAGAAAATATTGTTCCACCTAAGGCAAATGTGGTTGTTCCTGTTTTACAGAATGCAAGCCTTACAGAAGAGCAGGATCTTTTGGAAATGTATGCGACGGTATTAGCAAATTCTATGGATAAATTTACAAAAGAAGGAATTCATCCTGGATTTGTTGAAATAATAAAACAGCTTTCATCCGATGAAGCGAAAATCTTGAGATATATGCATCTTCGCACGACACTTCCAATTATTACATTACGTTTTGAAGATGAAAAAGGCGCAGGATTTGATGTTATAAAAAATTATTCTGATGTTGGAGAATTGATAAATTGCGTGGCGCCGCATAATATAGGCCTTTATTTTGATAATTTACAAAGGCTGGGGCTGATTTCAATAGATAATACGGTTGCACTACTTGATAAGAATTTATATGCTCCGTTGAAAAACAATGAATATATTTTGGATGAGATGAAACAGGCTAAAGATCGCCCTGATCAAAATAAGGCGGTTCTGAAAGAAGGTGTGGTTGTACTGTCTGATTATGGAAAGGCGTTTTGTAAGGCTTGTGTAACGATACAATTAATCGTTATGGTAAAAGAACCTACTTGAATTCGTGAATTTCAAAAATAAAAGGAGCTGATTATATGTCCAACTTCTCCTATCTCTCCACCCGCCCCGAATATTCCTTCTTCGCATCTGCCGCCATCGAGGCTGAGAAAGTGTTCTCCACCTCTCCGGCGATGTGCGCGGTGGGGTGCCGGAAGGCGTTGGAGCTGGCGGTGAAGTGGGTGTATGCGGCAGATAAAACCATCACGATGCCCTACAAAGACAACCTGCAATCCCTGCTGCATGAGCCGAGTTTCCGGTTCGCGGTGGACCGGGATGTGTGGAGCGTGCTGCCCAGCATCGTGATGGCGGGCAATCTGGCGGTACATACGGGACATAGTGTGTCGGCGGCGGATGCAGTGTTCAGCCTGCGGGGGCTGTTCGATTTCATCCAGTGGGTGGATTACTGCTACGGCACGGACTATGTGGAGCGCTCCTTTGATGAAACAGCCATCCCCGGCGAAAAGGTAACGCTGGACGAAAAGAAGATCCGGGAGCAGGAAAGCCTGCTGACCCAGAAAGATGTCGAACTGGAAGCCTTGCGCAAGCAGGTGGAGAGCCTTTCGGCGGCGTACACGGCCAGCAAACAGCAGAACCAGCAGAGCCGCAGTTTCACCGCCGCCGACCTGACCGAGGCCGAAACGCGGCGGAAGATCATCGACATCGACCTCAAGGCCATGGGCTGGAAATTCACCGGGCCGGACGCCGATGTGCGCACCGAGTACGAAGTGGACAACATGAACGGCGTGCTGGGGCAGAAGGGCTATGCGGACTATGTGCTGATGGGCAAGGACGGCTTGCCGCTGGCGGTCATTGAAGCCAAGCGCAGCACCAAAGACCCCAACATCGGGCGCAAGCAGGCTCAGCTTTATGCAAACTGTCTGGAGCAGAAGTTTGGCCGCCGTCCGATGCTGTTTACCACAAACGGCTACACCACCTATTTCTGGGATGAGCAGAGCGGCCCACAGCGTGCTGTGAGCGGGGTGTTCTGCAAGGACGACTTGCAGAAGCTGATGAACCGCCGCGCCGAGAAAAAGCCGCTGGACACCATCGAAATTGATGATAAAATCACCGACCGCTATTACCAGAAAAACGCCATCCGGGCTGTCTGCGCCCACATCACGCAGGGCTTCCGGCGCAATCTGCTGGTCATGGCGACAGGCACGGGCAAGACCCGCACCGCATCCAGCCTGACCGATGTGCTGAGCCGGGGCGGTCATGTGACCAACGTGCTCTTTCTGGCCGACCGCACCGCGCTGGTCAAGCAGGCAAAGGACGACTTCAAAAAGTATCTGCCCGACCAGTCGCTTTGCAACCTGTGCTCCTCCAAGGACGATAAGGCCGCGCGCATCGTGTTTTCCACCTATCCCACCATGCTCAACGCCATAGACAACGCCAAGACCAAGGACGGCGTGCCGCTGTTTTCGCCCGTCCACTTTGACCTTATCATCGTGGACGAGAGCCACCGCAGCATTTTCAAGAAATACCGCGCCATTTTTGATTATTTCGATGCCGTTCTGGTGGGTCTGACCGCCACCCCGAAAACCGACGTGGACCGCAACACCTACGACTTTTTCGAGATGGAACATGGCATCCCCACCTACGCCTACGATTACGACACGGCGGTCTACACCGACCATGTGCTGGTGCCTTACTACAACTACGAGGTCAAGACGAAATTCACAGAAGAGGGCATCCACTACGATCAGCTTTCACCGGAGGATAAGGCCCGCTACGAGGACGATTTTGCTGAGGACGACACCCTGCCCACCTTTATCCCATCCGAAAAGCTGAATAAGTTTATCTTCAACGCCAACACCGTGGACACGGTGCTGCAAGACCTGATGGAACGGGGCATCCAGACGGCGGGCGGTGACCGCATCGGCAAAACCATCATCTTTGCCCAGAACAAGCGCCATGCGGAGTTTATCCGGGAACGTTTTGGCAAGCTGTACCCGCAGCTGGAGACCCAGTACCCGGGATTCATCCAGCGGGTGGTCTGCGACGATGCCTATGCACAGTCCGTCATTGACGACTTCAAACAGCCGGATAAGCCGCCGTTTATTGCGGTCTCGGTGGATATGATGGACACGGGCATCGATGTGCCGGAGTGCGCGAATCTGGTGTTCTTCAAAAAAGTACGCAGCAAAACGAAGTTCTGGCAGATGATTGGCCGTGGTACACGGCTCTGCCCATCCCTTGCCTGCGTGGATGCCATCGACGGCGAATATACGGGCAAACGGCGTTTTCTGATTTTTGACTACTGCGGCAACTTTGAATTTTTCCGTCAGAAACCCAACGGCTACGAGAGCGCGGACACCAAGAGTCTGTCCGAGAGCATTTTCTGCAAGCAGGTGCGGATCGCCGCCGCGCTGCAGGATGGAGCCTATGGGGGCGAAAAATACCAGAACTGGCGCAAGATCTTAACGGAGACCTGCCGTGCCGAAGTAGGAGCGCTGAACCCGGAACTGGTATCCGTGCGGCTGCACCGACAGGCCGTGGAACACTATCAAAAGCCGGAAGCCTTTGTCAGCCTGACCGAAACGGACAAGGGGATGCTGATGAAAGAGGTGGCACCGCTCATCTCGCTGGACGATAAGGACGAGGCCGCCAAGCGGTTCGATAACTTTGTGTATGGCTTGCTGCTCTGTGAACTGGAAGGTCTGCCGGGGCTGAGCCGCGCCCAGAAACAGCTGCGCAATACAGCGGCAATGCTGGAAGGGAAGGCTACCATCCCGCAGGTGCAGGCAAAGCTGCCCCTCATCCGGGAGGTGCAGACAGACGAATTTTTGACCTCGCATGACCTTCTCCGCTTTGAGGAAATGCGGCAGGAGCTGCGGGAGCTCATCAAGTTTCTGGTGGATGGTGTAGAAGGGCAAAAGCCTGTCTACACGGCCCTTGCCGATCCGGTACTGGAACAGACCGAGGGCAAAACGCTGGATTCCGGCTACGATTTCGGCGAGTACCGGGAACGTGTGAACCGCTACATCATGGAGCACCGCAGCGATACGCTGGCCATCCACAAGCTGACCCAGAACATTCCGCTTTCCCGGGGTGACTATACCGAGCTGGAGCATATCTTTACCTGTGAGCTGGGCAGCAAAGAGGACTATGCCCGGGAGTTTCGGGATACGCCCTTTGGTCTGCTGGTGCGTAAAGTGGCAAAGCTGGACCACGATGCTGCCATGCAGGCATTTTCCAAGTTCATCAACGACGAATCGCTGAATGCAAAGCAGATCGCGTTTGTTCAGAAGGTCATTCATTACATCGAGCAGAACGGTTATGTGGAAAGCAAAGTGGTTCTGATGAAACCGCCCTTTGACCAGCCCATTCTGTTTACCCGCCTGTTTGATGGCAAAACAGGCAGTGAACTGATGGATACGATCAATTCGGTGAAAGAGAATGCCACCCATGTGACTGCATAAAGTGGTGGAATGTACTGATAAAATACGGTATAATGGACAAGGCGCGGATAGACGGTTTCCGCAGCGCCTTTGCGCCGGGAGAAACTTTATTCTGGCAGGTCCCTGCTGCGGCAAGGGAGAGAATGGCGTTTTACAGTGAGAACCTTCCCCGCCTTTTTTCTGAAAAAATCACGGCGGTATTTGCGGTGTCCGACCACTATGCGCTGGAATTTATGCGATTTTTGCAGGGACAGGGCATCCGCGTCCCGGAGGATGTGCAGATCATTGGCTTTGATGATACACTGGCAAGCCGGGAAAGCGTTCCCGCTTTGACCACCATTCATCAGGATGCGGCGCTCTGGGCAAGGACTGCCATCCGCCGCCTTGAAGCCCTGCGGGACGGCACCCCCTGCGATGCCGGCATCGTTCTGCCGGTGGAGCTGGTGGAACGGGAAAGCACAAGGAGGCTGCCATGTCAGACTTTATGAGGACCCTTTGCAAAATCGCCATTCCGGTCACCTTACAGGGAATGCTGCAAGCCTCCTTTTCTATCGTGAATCAGATCATGATTGGGCAGTTGGGCGAAGCCGGTATTGCAGCCGTGGGACTGTGCAGTAACTTCACTCTTATTTTCTCCGTGATGTCCGGCGCAGTCGGCACGGTTGCCGGTATTCTGATCGCACAGTTTCTGGGTGCGGAGGAGCACACCGAGGCGTGGCGCAGTTTGGATGTAAGCCTTGTCTGCGGGGGTGTGTTGGCAGCACTGTTTCTGCTGACGGCAGGGGGCTTCCCGGCGCAGGTCTTGGGACTTTATACGGCTCCATGTGGGGGCGGGGTACTTCCGCATCGTGGCGTTCTCTTATCTGCCCATGGCGGTCAGCACCGTCCTGTCCGCATGGCTGCGCTGCAAGGAACACGCCGCTGTCCCCTTTTGGGCAAGTTTTGGCGCGGTAGCGGCGAACACCGGGCTGAACTATCTGCTCATCTTCGGAAAGCTGGGTGCCCCCGCTATGGGCGTTACCGGTGCTGCCATCGCCACGCTGGTTTCCCAGCTTTTGAACCTGCTTTTGATCTTGATAGGCTTTGCGGTCTGCCTTCAAAAGGAAGCGGAACGCCCGCTCACCGTGGAGATTTGGACACGGTGGGCGGGCGTTTTATGTTTATTTTCCGAGTACAACGGAGAGCCTGATCTCCTTTTTCGCCTCGCTCAGGTCGAACGCACCGCCGTCGGCAACGGTCACGCGCAGCTCGTACAGCGTGCCGGCGGTAAGCTCTGTTACGGTCTTGCCGTCCTCGTCCGTGATCGACCACAGCGCAGGCTCGACCTTTGCCAGCTTGCCGTCTGCGCCGTAGGCATAGAGGGTCAGCGCGGAGGTGCTTCCGGACAGGTCGTTCATGCGGAAGGCGACGGTGGTGTTGGGGTGGACGTTTTCGACTGTCGCGGTATTGCGCCAGCTTGCAACAGTGCCTTCGCCGCCGTCCTGTTCAAACTGTGCCTGCGTCAGCACGTTCCGTGCAGCCTTGTCAAGATCGACCTTGCGGTAGGGCATTTCGGGCAGATAAACAAAGCGGTCCTGCAGGCGCAGCAGCTCCAGATAGCCCGTCGGGCAGTAGAGCGCGTTGCCGCTGTTTCCGGCATACATACCGATCGCCATGTTGTTGTAACCGTATTTATTGGAAACATCCATCGTGAAAACGGTCTCGCCGGTCTCAAAGTCCAGCACGATGTACTGCCACATGCCGCTTTCCAGATCCTGCACATAGCCGTAGATATAGCCCGTCGCGGTGGAGAGCTTGAGAATCGATGTATCGCTCAGGTCATTTCGAGACCAGATGCTCTTCATCTCATAGCCGCTATCGGTTTTCACGGTGTCCACGCGCTCGACGCCGGGCGCAATCATGCAGTTGCCCTTTGTCAGCCAGTTCATGTCATAGATGTTGGCGTAGCTCTGGATGGAGGAGTCGTTGTTGGGGTCTGCCAGACCTGCGTTGCCCGCGCCGAACCAGTTGCAGACGATGGTGCTTACGGTGCCTTCGCCGTCGTCATAGACGATGGCAGAGTTCTCAACGGCTACCTGATAGCCCTCGGGCAGATCATCCAGCACCGGGGTGCTTGCCACCACCTCGCCGGTCTTCATATCGAGCGCAAGAAGGTTCACGGGATCCTGATTGTCGGTGAACAGCACAAGGTTCGGCGTCAGGGTGGGAGAGCAGCCGCCGCCCCAGGCAAGACCGCCGCCGGTGGTCTTGTCGTTTTCGCCGCTGACCTTCGCGCCGACGCTCTCATACGGTGTGCACCACACAACGTTTACGCCGTCCTCTGCGCGCAGAAGATAGCAGTTCTGGTTGGTCAGGATGACCGCACCCTCCTTGGAGGCGGCGATGCCGTTTTCTGCACCCTCGCCGGGGGTCAGTTCGTGGACAAAGACCGCCTTGGAAAGGTCTGTCTGCTTGCCGTTCAAAATTGCATCAATGGCGGAATGGGCAATATAGCCGATAACGCCCTGCTGCTGGCGCTGCGGATAAATGCGGAAGCCGCCCGTTGCAAACCAGAGGTTTCCATCGTAGTCAAAAACCACGGACAGAAGATTCTGCGTCAGCTCCTTGCCGAGCGCAGCCTCGGCTGCCGCCTTGATGTCAATGTCCAGTACCTTTTCAAATTCGGGCAGCACGTTGCCGCTTTCGTCTGTTGCGCGGAGCATCAGCACATGATTGTTGCTGGTGGGGCAGACGATGCGGTTTTCCGAGTCCAGGAACGTATAGGAGCTCTGGATGACGTAACCGCCGCCGTCATGCTTCTTCGGGGAGAAATAGCCGAGCGTCTTTGTTTCTTCGGCGTTCAGATCCCGGATGGCGATGCCGCCAAGCAGCGGCACAACGGCATGACCGTAGCTGTCAAAGTAGATGGCGGGAGAAGCGTTTGCGTTCGTTTTCTCGTAGGAAACGTTGATCTCGGGGTAGATGCCCAGCGGCAGGATCTCATCCGTCGAGTCAGTATTGTAGCCGTCATGGTGAATGTTTGCATCGCTCTTGGCCATGTAGGGGTTTTCCTCCACCTGCTTGGGGTTCAAGGCCTTCACAGGCAGTGCCGCAGAGGTCGTCTCCGCAGCAGAGGGCTGCACCACGGCGGACGGTGCAGAGGGCTGAGAAGCGGCGACACTGTCTGCCGGCGTCTGTGTTCCGCCGCAGGCGGCCATGGAAAGGCACAATGCTGCGGTCAGCGACAAGCTCAACGCAGAGTGGATGATCTTTCTCTTTTTCATAAGTCGTTCTCCTTGTTGTGTTCGTTGCGGTCAGGTCGGCGCTGCTCTGCCGGATTTTTTTGATCCAGCCAGATGCAAAAACCCTGCCGCAAAGCGGCTTCGGTCACTGGCTCCAGCAGAAAGTAGTCTGCACGCAGCCGGAAGGCATGGAGCGAAAAATTCAGATCGCTGCACCAGATAACGCGTGTTTGGGGACAAAGCGCGCGCAGATGCTCTACTGCATTCAATCCATCCACCCCCGGCAGGGCGATCACGGCATTTGTCAGCGGCTCGCAGCGCGCGGCTTCAAAAAAGCTTTCCTGATCGTGGTAACAGTCCATTTGGGGAAATAAACAATGCTCGGCGCAGAACTGCAAGATCTGCTCTGCCCAAAAAGCTTCCTGCGCCCTGCTGTTTGTCAGCACGGCGATTCGATACACAGCGACCCTCCTTCCTTCTGCCGTTGTTGAGGTTTTCTGTCTCTAGTATACGGGCGGATACGGCTGTTTCAAGCTGTTTGGCACGAAAGCCCGGTTTCCGTCACGAAATCCCGTTTTCTGCTGCGACAGAACCGGGCAACTGTGCTATAATCAGGATGAAAGAGTTTATAAAGGAGGTTGGAAGCTATAACAATAGCTTCTTGGTACAGCATGAGATTTGCGATCGTCGATGACCTTGGTACGGAGCGCACGCTGCTGAAGGAGCGCTTGGCACGGCAGCTGCGTCAGCGCGGTACAGAAGCAGAGCTTTTAGAATTTGACAGCGGAGAAGCTTTTCTGGCGGCAGAAGAAGCGCAGCGCTTTACCGCCGCATTTTTGGATATTTACATGGATGGTTTAAGCGGCATGGACGCGGCAAAGGAACTTCGGAAAAAAGACGCAGACTGTCTTCTGGTTTTTACCACCACCTCGACAGACCATGCACTCGAGGGGTTTCAGGTACGGGCATTTCATTATTTGGTCAAGCCCTTTTCAGAGGCCGAGTTGTCCGGTCTGTTGGATGAAATGCTCGCAAAACTCCCCCGCCCGGAGCCGGTTCTGGTGGTAAAAGTCGACGGCAGCGACATCCGTTTGTGCTATCGGGATATTATATCCGCCGAGCACTTCGCCCACATGATCAACATCCGCACCACTGCCGGCAAAACGCTTGCTACGCGCCAGAGCTTCAAAGCGTTCACCGAGCCGCTCAAAAAGGACCCGCGCTTTTTTGTTTGTGGCCGCGGTACGATCATCAATATGGAGAATGCTGCTGATTTTCAGGATGCCGCCTTCTGTATGACGGACGGCAGCCAGGTCTATGTCAGCCAGGAGCTTTTGAAAGCCGCCCGACAGGCGTTTATGGAATTTCTGCTGCAAAGGGGGCGTGCGGATTGAAGGACGTTCTGCGCCCGGTTTTGGAACTTACGGTCGTGTTTCCCGGTTTGCTGCTTGCGTATTTTCCGGTAGGTTCCTATCTGAAGCTGCCGCCCGCAAAGCTTGCAGCAGGGGCGGTGCCGCTGCTGCTCGGGCTTTGCCTTGGCGGCGGGCTGCTTTGCTATCATTTTGGCATTTCAACGGCGTTCTCCGTGCTGCTTATTACGCTTACAGCAATTTTTTTGTATCGCAGAACGCTGCGGATCTCTCTCTGGAAATCCGGAACCATCGCGCTTGCGGTCTGCGCGGTATTTGCGTGCCTGAACAGCCTGTCCCGGGCCGTCGGCACGGCAATCGTGATCCGGATGCAGCTGCCGCCGGACAAGCCGTGGTTCTGCTTTGGCGCCTGCATCTTTTATAATGCGGTCTGCTGGCTGATCACTGCCGCAGCCTATTATCCCGCCACCCACGCAGTACGCGCAATGGTGGAGGATGACAATTTTGCGCAGACGTGGTATGTGTTCTGGGTACTGCCGCTGGTGTTCATCCTGCTGAACCTTTTTATAACCCCGCGCTACCAGATAACGCTCCGGACAGGGCGGGTCTTGCAGGTCTACATCGTTATGAGCATCGCGCTTTTGTTTTTGATGCTTTTCTTCAACGCAATCTTCCTTCTGATGGCGATCAGCATCAACCGGAATGTGAGATTGCAGCAGGAGAACCAGCTGCTTTCCATGCAGCAGCAGCGCTACGAAAGCCTGAAAGCTGCCATTGAGGAAGCCCGGCAGGCGCGGCACGATATGCGCCACCAGCTGAATCAGATCTCCGCACTGGCCGAGGCAGGAGATCTGGACGGCCTGAAAGCCTACCTTGCAAAAACGGTCTCCCGGATCCCGGATCTGGATATGAATTTCTGCGAAAACCGTGCAGCGGACAGTGTTGTCGGCTATTATTGTGCCCTTGCAAAGCGTGAGGGTGTTCCCTTTTGTGCCAAACTCGACTTACCACAGGTGCTTCCTGTGGACGAGATCGATCTGTGTCTGGTGCTGTCTAATCTTCTGGAAAACGCATTCGAAGCCAGCCTGCGCACTGCACCCGCCCGGCGCAAGATCGAGGTCACCGCGTATGTCCATGCCGAGCGGCTTCTTTTGGTCGAAGTGGAAAACGCATTTGACGGTGAAGTCAACGAAAAAAGCGGGCTCTTCCGCTCGTCCAAGCGAAAGGAAAACGGGATCGGCATCCAGTCTGTCCAGCATATTGCAGAAAAGACCGGCGGTGTAAGCACATTTACCCATCAGAATGGCGTTTTCTCTGCCAAGGTTATGCTTTGTGGAGAAAAGCAGCCGCCAGAGACCGCGGACAGCACCACGGAGTTGTACGGAAAATGTGAAAAGCAATGCGGAAAGTGCGGAAACTTGCCATATAAAAAAGCAGAAACTTCTTTCCCCAAATGGCAACCTTTATGCTAAAAGAGTCAACTTCATCTCAAAAAATGGCAACCTCCATGCTAAAAGTGGCAAGTGACATATACAAAATGCCCTTATACAGAACTGCCCACTCCCCTGAGAACTCCTCAGACGAGTGGGCATTCTTCTTTCCGTGTATCAAATTTACCTTTGTGGTCACTCAAATCGCCACCAAGTCATGGATCAAAAATCATCATTTTTCATTTGTTCCAGAGTAAGTGCACGGTTTCTGCACTGTTTTTGCATGGTTTCAAGGGATGCAATGGGCACTCTGACTTGCAAAATACGACAAAGGGCGCAGAAATTGCCGGGCGGAAAATCACGATGCTTTGCACAAAAATGACGTAAACTCGAAACTTCTAAAATCAGAGTGCCCAGCCTGAGGGGATCTTTTAATCAGAGGGCCAGGGAATCGAGTTCCATCAGACAATCAGGCCCCGGGTGGTGGCTTTGAACGACAACACGGTTTGCGGAGCAAAGTGATTGACCATCTGACAGAGATTTTCAAGCATTGAAAATCATGGTGATAAAGTGGATTTTTGTTACAAATCAATAAAAATGTTGAGGAAAAAATCCTTCTGTGGTAAAATAATTGGAAAGATGCTGCGAAATTGCGGAGGGAGGAGCTGTGCAACATGCACCAGCTCCATAAACGCCTTACAGGTGCAGCCAACAGTTCCATAGAAATCATCATTGCTTGGAGTGAGCTTTTGCAGATGCGTAAGAGACTGTTTGTTAGAAACTGGATCCGAAGGCTTTTAAGGTATCTTTGTATTCCGGTTGGTTTTTTCCTGGTCGTGGTTCCTCTGTATAGCCTGATGATCCGCCAGACGATCCAAGCGCAGTCCTCCAGCACGATGGAAATGCTGGCAATCGGCACCACCCAGTTGGAGCGATGCCTGAGCAACATCCGCAGTACAACGAACAAATTGTTCAGCGAAACGGAGTATACGCTGCTTGCCAGCAGTTATGATAACAGTATTCTGGGAGATTATCAGACACTGACGAGAGCCAGCAAATCGTTACAGGATAAGACCTACGATTCCTCTGTGATCACATACAGCTATATTACATTTGAGCGGAATGGCATCATATTGGATGACCGGAGCGCGTATGAAAGCCATAGCAATTTTTACCCGGGAGCACTTGAGTATGAGGATGTGTCTCAGGAGGAATGGGATGCACAGAATCAGATCGACGTAATGACGATAAAGCCCGCCCATGTTGTCAAACTGATGCATTCCAGCTATGGCAATTCGTATGTCACAGTATATCAGCCCTATGTGAACACGGCGGGCCGCCTTTGCGGCGCAATGACGGTGCTGATCAAGGAAAAAGATGTCGTTTCGATGTTTCTTTCGCAGCAGCAATGGCGCAAGGAAGGGCTTTTCTGCCTGATCTCCGATGACGGAACGATCCTGGCGGGAAACAACTATGACGGAACGACACTTTCCCTGGCGAGTGATGATACGGGTTGGGAGACCTATCAGGGAAAGCGCTATCTGATGGCAACGCGATATGTGGCATCTCTGAATGCAACGGCGGTCATTGGAATGCCGCCGTCGCTCTATGAATCGGGTCTGTTGGCAGTACAGCGTGCAATTTGTCTGTATCTGATCGTGGGCGTTCTGGGCTGTGTATTGATCAGCGTCTGCATGACACTGGAGGATATGAACAGCCTGCGTCCGATGCTGGACACGCTGGACGAATCGGATCTGGCATCACGGAAAGTGCTGAATGAAATCTTTCTCCGAAATGTAAACAGTCAGCATAAACTGGCACAGGAACTGGAGCATTCACGCAGCGAGCTGGAACACGGCAAAATGGAAATTTTGCTGCGTACAGGGTCTGTAAGTCAGGAAACCCTTCAGCAGCTGACGGATGCGGTGCAGCTGAAAGCCTATAACTTCCTGCTGCTGATCCCATCTCTTCAGGAAAACGCCGAGTGCTCACTGAAAGAAGAGCTGCGTACTGTGGTGGTGTCAGAGCAGATCCGTCAGATTTACGGGCAGAGATTTTATGTACAGGCAACGGCAGATGACCTGATCCTGGTGATCCTGACGCAGGAAACGGATGAAGCAGAGGAACTGCGGGAAATGTGTTTCCGCACAGAGCAGCTGTATGATGCGCTGCATCTGACAACTCCGCTGATATTGAGCGATCCTTTTGAGAAAATGGAACAGCTGTCAGATATTTATTGGAAGGCCCGCAATGTGGCGGCCTATGCGGATCCAACACAGAAGATCTGCTATTTGGGGAACAGCAGTGCGCAGCGCGGTACCACGGTCAATGCAACCAATGCAGCGCGGCTTCGGGAGTATCTGCTTTCCGGATGCACGGAAGAAGCGGTTTCGCTTCTGAGTGAACTGTTCTCGGTGGATAATCTGGACCCGGAAAACTTTAAGCAGGATTTTTATACGGCAGGCGGCATTCTGCTGAACACGGCGGAAAGGGTACGCTGTCCGGATATCGCCTATCTGTGCAGTTATGACTCAAAACTGACTGCCCGCCAGATGCTGAGCCGGTTGCAGGACTGCTGTGTGGAGATCTGCAACCATGTGCAATTCCTGAAGCATAGCCACAATGATGCGCTTCAAAAGAATATTCTGGACTGGCTGGCACAGAATTTCCAGAATCCGGAGATCAATGCGGCGATGACGGCGGAGCAGTTCAAGATCTCTAAAAAGTATCTTTCGCAATTCCTGAAGGAGCAGACCGGAAAGAGCTATACAGAGTATGTGGAAGAATTGCGTCTGGATCATGCGATGCAGCTGCTGAGAACGACAGATCTGAATATTACGGATATTGCGGAGCAGTGCGGCTTCTCCACGGCGAATACATTCTATAAAGCATTCCGGCGGAAGTATCAGCTCTCGCCTTCTGCAGTTCGCAAGGGAGACAACTGATCTCAGCGCAGAGAAAAAACGAACGATGTCATCCGATCTGGACGGACATCGTTCGTTTCTTTTTACAGGCGGATTCAGGAATGGATGCTTATGGTCACGGTGCAGGGAGCATCCAATGCAAAGGTCAGCTCAAGCAGCCCATCATGGCGTGTGACCACGGTGCAGGGCACAGAGGCTGTAACAGCTTTGGGACCCGGCTGCAGAACAGCCAGAACAGTGCTGCGGCCCGCTGCGGTAAAATCCAGTGTGGCATTTAAGGCGCTGTTGTCCGGTGCCCAATCCGTATGCCGGACAAAGGCATCAAAACCGGTCGTGAGGGTGCCGGGGCGGTAGTAAGCGGAAAACCACTGTACAATGGGAGAAGAAAGCCCGCTGAATTGGTGCCAGCCGGCACCACGGCGGCTCTCGATCATAAAGTGTTCAAAACAACAGTAGCTTTCGGTACACTCGTTCTGCCACAGGGTAAGAACGGTGTCGGCAATGCGGTAAGCAAAATCGGCAAGGCCCGCATCCAGTGCAGATTTGAAGAACATCCACTGATAAGGCATCCATACAGCGCCGTTCCAGTAGCCGTCACGCCGATAGTACGGCGCACTCTGATCTACAGTGGAAAGGCCGCAGGCACACCACAGGTGTTCTGGGCTTTGCAGTTTCTGCCACAGAAGCTCCTTCTGCGGTTCTGTACAGGCACCTGCAAACAGCGGCGAAGCGCCATCCAGGCCCATATCGTAGTTCAGACCCTGCTCGGTGCGCAGAATATCCGCAGCATCACCGGAAGGATCGTGCAGGAGGTACCCGAAGTAACCGCTTTCCTCGTCCCATGCAGTCTGCAGGGAGCGCCCCAAGCGAAGCGCATCGGCATCAAATGCATCTGCGTCGGCTGTCTCACTCAACAGGCGGGCGGTGTAAGCCAGGATCTTTGCGCAGCGTATCGCATGGGCAGTTGTGACCACGGGCGCGCAGTTGGCCTGCAAACGGCGGCGCTGGACCTCCTGCTGTGGGGGATAATCGTCCCATCCACCGGAATTATAGAAATAATCCCAGGGGCGCAGCAAGCCGCTGTGCAGGTTGGCGGTCGTGGAGCCGCCTTCCTGCCCGGTGAAGAAGCGATAGTACAGCTTCAGGCGCGGATAGCAGTAGGCGGCAAGTTTTCTGCTGCCGGTGCGATTCAACAGCTCGGCGTACAGATAAAACTGCGTTGGCACCATGGAGCCATGGTGCAAAAAAGCAGCGTCCACAGAATCCGGGGGCATCAGGTAGGTGTTCAAGCAGTCAAAGGCATTGCGCAGGCTGGTCTGAGCCAGACCCATTCCAATGAATCCGGAATCCCATGTGTAGACACAGTCCCACCAGCGTCCGGGAGTGTAGTGGCGGATATACTGTCCCCGCGTGTACACCGGATACACAACGTTGGTGCAGAGAACAGCATTCATCAACTGTTGGCCCAAGGCAAGCGATTCGGCAGCCGGTAGAGCGGATGGTGCTGCAAGGGAGGCAGAAGCCTGCTGCCATACATGCTCCCAATCGCTGCGCTGCGTCAGCAGCTCATGGCAGCGCAGCGCGGCGGCAGAAGCATCCGGCGCAGCACAGACCGCTCCATAGATCACTTTTGTCTGTCCTGCCTCCAAGGGGATCGGCCCCATAAAGAGATTGACGTAATGCCCTTTTCCGTTGCCGCGCAGCGTGGCATTTACATGGTCGTGTACGGTGTCACGCAGAAAGATATCCAGTTCGTCGTTTTCGATCGTGCGAATATGGGTGATGATATCATCCCACAGGATCCCGTAGCACTCCTGAATGTGGGGATACTGCAGGGTCAGATAGTTCTCATCTGCGGCGGGTTCGGCCTGAGGCCGGGAGCCATCTCCACGCAGTGTAACGGTAAAGCTACCTGCATCCGCTTGCTCGCACAGAGCGAGACAGTCCAGCTTCGCCCCTCCAACACCGGCAGCAGTCAGGGTCAGAGTGAATTTCCCGGCGGGAATGGAAGCATTCAGCGGCAGGATGGCAATAGAAGGCTTCTGACAGGGTGGCAGCTGTAACGTATCCTGACCATTGACATCGTACCCGGAACTTTCATCTGCCGGATTCCAATACCGTACACAGAGACAGGGGGCACGCAGGGGCGCGGTAAGGGAAAGCGTAAAGGTAACGGTGTCCCCTTTTCCGCTGGGCATGACCTGCCCAAAAGGTCCTTTGCCTTCGGAACAGCCGAACCCCATGCCAATGCCGTATCCCTGACCAAAGCCGGGAACGGCTTCTTCGCCCCGGCGCAGACCATCCCAGGTCAGACATTCGTTGGGACGGTGGATGGAAAAATCCAGGGTGTCATAATCCTTTGCCCAGACAAAGACGGCGTTTTCCGGCAGGGACACCTCACAGCCCGGTAGGGAGAAACCGCGGTAGGACGGAACGGGATCCCAGGCCGAAGCCATGTAATGGAGCACCAGATTCTGCGGAGCATCTGTATTGTTGTGGAGTTCAGCGCGGATCAGCCGGGCATCCTCCCCCAGGGGGGCAAAAGAGATATCTGCATACAGCTGATCCTTCCACAGGAGCTCGTGGCGGAGCGTGTAGCAGCTCAGGTCCGGAGCCGCAGCCCAGGGGTGAAAGCCGCTTTCAAACCGTACATTGGGCACATCGACCCGGCGGCGATACATTCCCGGAAAAACGGACAGGTCAAACCGAACGCCGTCGTTGGCCGCAGGAACATGGGAAATGCCGCTGTATCGTTTGGTGTAGGGGCCCCACGCAGGCAAGGAAAGGTCATGTGATCGCATGGTGTGGTATCCTCCCATCAGCCCTTGACCGCGCCAATGGTAACACCGGCAACAAAGTACTTCTGCAGGAACGGATACAGGCACATGATCGGCAGGGTGGAAACCACCATGGTGGCATATTTCAGACCATCGCCGATGACCTCGACATCACCGGTGGAACCGGCCATGTTGCCGATGTCGCTTTGGATCAGGACCTCGCGCAGGATCATCTGCAAAGGGTACAGAGAACGATCCCGAATGTACAGCAATGCCGGGAACCAGCTGTTCCACTGTGCAACGCCGTAGAACAGCGCCATGACGGCGAACACTGCACCGGAGAGCGGAAGAACAATGCGGAAGAAGGTCGTGATATCGTTACAGCCGTCTAAGGCTGCGGCCTCGATCAGCTCATTCGGGATGGTGTTTTCAAAGAAGGTGCGCATGATGATCATGTTATAGGTACTGATGGCGGAAGGCAGTACCAGCGCCCAGATCTTATTCAGCATGCCCAGCTTCTGAATGATCAGGTAAGTGGGGATCATGCCGCCGTTGAAAAACATGGTAAAGATGAAAAGGCTGATAAAGATATTGCGCCCGAACAGATCCTTGCGAGACAGGGGGTAGGCGGCGCAGGCGGTAAGGGTCACGCTGATCAGGGTGCCCAGCACGGTATACAGGATCGTGTTCAGATAACCCTTCCAGATGCTGGCATCCTTCAGAACCTTCTCATACATGGAGGTCGTAAAGCCTTTGGGCCAGAAGGAAACATTGCCTGTCAGCAGCTGCATGGGATCACTGAACGAGCCGCTGATGATGTGCAGAAGCGGCAGAATGATGGTTGCGCTGATCAGAATCAGCAGCAGATACACAACAATGGTATAGATTCGTTCTCCGATGGTTTCCTTCACTTTCGTGGGGTGATTCATCGCATCAATATTCTTTTTCATCACCACAGGCTCACCTCACTGATCTTTTTGCTGAACTTGTTGAACAGCATGATAATGGTAAAATTGATCACAGAATTGAACAGGCCCACAGCCGCGGAGAAGCTGTAATCGCCGCTCTCAAAGGCACGGCGGTAAACGTAAGTGGAGATCACATCGGCAGTCTCATAGGTTGCGGGGTTGTACATCAGCATGATCTTTTCATAGCCGACCGAGAAAATAGAGCCCATGCGGAGGATCAGCATGATGATGATCGTGGGCAGCAGGCCGGGCAGCGTGATATGGATCAGCTTGTCCCATTTGGAAGCACCGTCAACGGTGGCGGCCTCGTAGAGAGAGGGGTCGATGCCGGTCAGTGCCGCCATGTACACAATGGAACCGTAGCCGGCGCTTTGCCAGATGTCAGAAAGAACATAGATCGTCTTGAAGTACTTGGGCTCGGCCATAAAGTGGATCGGCGTACCGCCAAAGGCGGTGATCAGCTGGTTGATCAGGCCGCTGGAAGGAGAAAGCAGGGCGCTCAGAATACTGACAACGACCACAGCGGAGATGAAGTGGGGCAGATACACCACGGTCTGTACGCTGCGTTTGAAGAATTTACCGCGGACTTCGTTGATCAGCAGAGCCAGAATGATGGGAATGGGAAAGCCCACAATAATTGAATACAGGCTGATGCCAAGTGTGTTTTTGATCAGACGGCCAAAATACTCGGATTTAAAGAACTGGGTGAAATATTTGAAGCCGACCCACTTGCTGCCCGTGATGCCCAGTACGGGAGAGAAATCACGGAAGGCGATCTGCGCGCCGTACATGGGCGCGTACATGAACACGATATACCAGATCAGGGCGGGCAGCAGCATCAAAAGCAGATAGCGGCTGCGCCAGAACTTTTTGCAGGCATGATCAAGGCGGTTCGCTGTTGGCAGTGTGATCGGTTTTGCTGCGGTGGCAGTTTTCATGGTGGTATTCTCCTGTTTTCGTTCTGAAGAACCCAGGAAAAAATAGGCCGGGAACAGGGTGTTCCTGCCCCGGCCGTTATTTTACTGGATCAAAAAATAGGTGCCAGCTGAGGCATCAGCCATTCAGAGTCTTCTGGTAGATATCGATGACCTCTGCAATGCCCATGCCATTGACCTTTTCAACGTAGGTGTCCCAGTTGGACAGCGGCTCACGGCCGGAAACAAACTTGATGATCATCTCGTCAACGTAGGTATCCACATCGGCCATTACTGCACGACGGACGGCATCATCCTCAGAGGAGAAGGAGGTGGAGCCGGGAATGACGTACTTCTTGGATTCTTCCAGGAAGGGAATGATGCAGTCCTGCTTTGCGCGGTTGACAGAATCATCATCCAGCTGCGTGACCTCATCCTGGCTCAGAATGAACGGGCCGGAGCTCTGTGCAAAGGTGAAGGTGCCGATCGCGTTTTTGGGAGACAGGCCGTCAGGATTGTTCATAACATAATCGGTGAAGATCGGCTTGCCGTCCTGCATGGTGTAGTGAGTGCCCTCAATACCCATGTTGATCAGCCGGGTGCCCTCGTCGCTGTACATGTAATCCAGCAGAGCAATCACGCGGTCAACATTCTTGCAGCCTGCGGTGATGGTGGCGGCTGCAATGGCACGCGGCTCCTGATCAATATAGGAGTGGATCTGTGCGGTACCCTTGGGCGGCACGGTTGCTTCCACATGGAAGCCGGGGAAGGAAGCAGGCATGGTGGCGTTCTGGGCGGCCAGCATACCACCCAGAGGGCCGTAGAAGGAGCCGATGGTATTCTGTGCGAGCTTGGGCGCGAAGGAGGCATAATCCATGGTGATGATCTCGGGATCAATATAGCCCTTCTCATACATATCATGCATCCAGGTCACAGCTTCTTTATACTTGGAATCAATGGGGCCGTAGTGGACCTTGCCGCCATCGTCCGGGTCAGTATAGAAATCGTCCAGGCAGCCGAATGCGGTGCAGAAATTCCGCAGGCCGTCCATGTTGTAGGAGCTGAATGGGATCTCATCGTTGGTGCCGTTTCCGTTCAGGTCGGTGGTCTTGACCAGATGCCAGTAATTCTCCCAATCCTCCAGAGTGACCGGGCTTTCGATGCCCAGCTTTTCCAGCCAGTCGGTGCGGACGATGTAGGGCATATTGCCGGAGACCTTCTCATCCAGCATGGGCATATAATAAATATTGCCGTCGCTGTAAGTCAGTGCTTTTTCGACACCGTCCCGCTTGTCGATCTCCTTCTTCAGGTTGGGCATGTCGTTCTCGATGTAATCGTTCAGGGACAGGATCACGCCGGACTCGCCGTACTTCAGAACTTCGGTGGTGGGCATATCCATAATGATGTCCGGCAGCTGAGCATCCATCATCACAAGATTCAGGCGCTCGTTGTAATTGTCCTGCGGGGGGTTATCAAATTCAAAATCCATATTGAATTTTTCGCCCAGGACCTTCCAGACATCCATCTGCTCGGCAGCAACCTCATTTGCGGCCTTGGATTTCAGGATGCGAACAGTGATACGCTCGTTGGAAGCAGCTGCTCCGGAACCGGCAGCAGAAGAAGTAGTAGAGGAAGAGCTGCCACAGCCCTCCAGAACACCCAATGCCAGAGAAGCGACCATAGCGCTGCATACGGCGCGTCTGCTGATTTTTCTTTCTTTCATAAGATCTTTTCCTCCTTGATTTATGGAATGGGACGGGGAGATCCCCGTGCTTCCATAACCTCCGTTCAGCTCGTACGCTGCCGACCAGTGGTTTTTCCTTACTCAGAAGCATATCATGTTCTTTTTGGAATTGCAACATTTTTTGATACAAAGCGCACAAAAGATTTTCTCATTTTTGAGTGTGATTGTTGCACAATATCCACAAAGATGCGATTATTCTTCCTTTCGTCATGGTGCGGGATGAAATGTCATGCTCCTTCACCTTGACGATTCTGGCACAAAAAGATATGCTGGAAACAAAATTGGGATCGGAGATCCATTCAAAAGAAAGGAAGAGAGAAACTATGAGTAAGCAAATCACAGCCATCATCGTGGGCGCGGGCCATCGGGCGATCCTGTACAGCCTGTATGCGCTGGAACACCCGGACGAGCTGAAGATCGTGGGCGTAGCAGATCCGGATCCGATCCGGCGGAAAAAGGTTGCGGAGATGCATGGCTTCGGGGAGGAAATGTGCTTCAGGAGTGCTGAGGAGCTGGCAGAAAGGCCTAAGCTGGCAGATGCGGTGATCAATGGAACCATGGACCGCCAGCATGTGCCCACTGCGGTTCCGCTCCTGCGTGCAGGATATGATATGCTGCTGGAAAAGCCCTTCGCGATCAGCGAGGAGGAAGTGAACTATTTATATAAGGTGGTAAAAGAGACCGGGCGGAAGGTGATGATCTGCCACGTTCTGCGGTATGCGCCCTTCTATGTCGCAATCAAGCAGAGACTGCTGAGCGGGGAGATCGGTGACATTATCAACATTCAGGCCACAGAACATGTCAGCTACCATCATCTGGCCGTCTCCTTTGTGCGCGGCAAATGGGGCAACGAGGAAAAATGCGGGGCTCCGATGCTGCTGGCAAAGTGCTGCCATGACATGGATCTCATTATGTGGCTGAAGAGCGGCGCTTCGCCCAAACAGATCGCAAGCTTTGGAAGTGACTTCCAGTTTGATCCTGCCAAAAAGCCCGCAGGGGCAGGCAAGCGCTGCCTGGTGGATTGCCAGTGCGAGGAGACTTGTCTGTACTCTGCCAAAAAGCATTATCTGGATCACCCGGATCGGTGGGCGTTCTATGTATGGGACTGCCTGGAGAATATTGAGGAGCCGACGCTGGAGGACAAGCGCAAGTCGCTGATGACAGACAATATCCATGGACGCTGTGTGTGGGATTGCGAACATACGGTGGTGGATCATCAATCGGTGCTGATGAATTTTGCGGATGGCGCAACTGCGACCCTGAACATGATCGGCGGCACCGCGAAGCCGGAGCGTAATATCCATATCATTGGTACAAAGGGTGAGATCAAGGGTGTGTTTGACGATTCTGTTTTCACTGTGCGCACCATAGATACCGCCAGCGAGAAGGGCTGGAACGAGGAAGTGGTAGACCTGAAGATCGGTGGAGATAAGAGCGGCATGACAGGCTCTCATGGCGGCGGCGACCTGCGGCTGGTGGAGGACTTTGTTCATGTGCTTCAGGGCGAGGAGCCTTCCATCTCCTGCACGACGATCAAAGATTCGATCAATGGACATCTGGGGGTCTTCTGCGCAGAGCGTGCTCGCAAGGAGAGCGCCGTCATAACGATGCCAGACATCAGATAATGCAGTGCTGACATAGAAAACGTCCCCGTGCAGTTTTGATATCCTGCACGGGGACGTTTTGTGATCTTTTTATTTCCCCATTTCCGCATTCACCCATTCCCGCACGCGGTCAGGCCGGTTGGTGACAATGCAGTCAGGGCCAAGGGGCAGCAGGGAACGGACAGCGTCCTGAGTGTCCACGGTCCAGAACGCGGCCTGGATGCCCATGGCGTGGAGCTGGTTCACGAGATCGGGGTTGGAGTAGGCGGTGTGGTACTCGCAGCTGACGATGTCCACAGGAAAATCCAGCGTTTTGATGTAGGCGGCCACATCTGCCTGCTCCTCCAGATGACCGATGACCTGCTCCACGGTCTCGCCGGGGAAGTTGGCGCGGAGCATATCCACCTTGTCGGCCACAGTGCGGTAGATGAGATTGTTCCGCAGGTCGATGCAGTTTTCCTCGCTGAAGGGCTCATCCATGCTGTTCACAAGGCCAAGATCCTTCCATATCACCGGCGGGGGCAGCACCATGCTGAGGAAAGCGCCGTAGGTCAGCGCGCCTACCTTCAGCTCAGGCATCAGCTGCTTTGCCTGCCGCAGCTGGGAGTGGTGGAAGGAGATGAGGGTGAGTCGGTCGGTGAGCCCGGCGGCGCGGACTGCATCCAGCACCCGGGGCACAAAGTCGGGGTCGTCCTGCAGTGGGCTTTTCAGTTCCAGCTGTACCTGGGTGCCCTCCATGCCGGCGCAGAGCTCCAGCGCTTCCTGCAGCGTGGCGATCCTCTCGTTGGCGTAGATGGCATCTTTCCAGCTGCCAAAATCCAGGGTCTTCAGCTCGCCCATGGTCAGGTCGTAGATCTGGCCGGAGATGTCGGTGTGCATATCCACCATATAGTCGTGGTGGATGACCAGCTCGTTGTCGTAGGTCTTCTGTACATCCATTTCCACGCCGTCCGCGCCAATCTCCATCGCCTTGCGGAAGGCGACCAGCGTGTTCTCAGGGGCCAGATAGGATGCACCGCGGTGCGCAATGATTTGGGGTGTCGTCATCTTGTGCTATGATTCCTTTCCTCACAGTTGGCTCAGGCCAGATCTTCGCCGTCGGAGGCGATGACCTTTTTATACCAGTAGAAGCTGTCCTTCCGGCTGCGGGCCAGCGTGCCCTTGCCCTCGTTGTCCTTGTCCACATAGATGAAGCCGTACCGCTTCTTCATCTCGCCGGTGGAAGCACTGACCAGGTCGATGGGCCCCCAGGTGGTGTAGCCCAGCAGGGGCAGGCCATCCTCGTTGATGGCCTTTTCCATCTGCTCGATGTGGGCCCGCAGGTAGTCGATGCGGTAGGTGTCGTGGATGGAACCATCTGCTTCCACCTTGTCCACCGCACCCAGACCATTCTCCACGATGAAGAGCGGTTTCTGGTAGCGGTCATACAGGCTGTTCATGGTGATGCGCAGGCCCACCGGGTCGATGGCCCAGCCCCAATCGCTGGCCTTGAGGTAGGGGTTCCTGACGGCATCCATGATGGCATTGCCGCTGGCCTTGTTCATCAGTTCGGGGTCCACAGTGGTGCAGCGGCTGGAATAGTAGCTGAAGGAGATGAAGTCCACAGTGCCCTCTTTCAGCAGCTGCTCGTCGCCCGGCTCCATCTGCAGGGCAATGCCTGCACGTTCCATCCGCTTTTTGGCCCAGACAGGGTATTCGCCGCGGGACTGGACATCAATGAAGAAGTAGTTGTCGCGGTCAGCCTCGGCAGCGGCCTGCACATCGGCAGGGGCGCAGGTGCGGGGATAGAACTGACCGGCGGCCAGCATACAGCCCACCATGGCATCGGGCATGATGGCATGGGCCAGCTTGACGGCCTTCGCGCTGGCCACCAGCTCGTGGTGAGCGGCCTGATACTTGACCTGCTGCACATTCTCGCCGGGCGCAAAGAGCAGACCGGCTCCCATAAAGGGCATGTGGAGCAGCATGTTGATCTCGTTGAAGGTCAGCCAGTACTTGACCTTACCCCGGAAGCGCTGGAACAGCACCTCACAGTAGTGAGCGTAGGCATCCACCATCCGGCGGTCTTTCCAGCCGCCGTACTTTTTGATCAGGGCAATGGGGGTATCAAAGTGGCACAGGGTCACCAGCGGCTCAATGCCGTACTTGTGGCACTCATCAAAGAGCTCCTCATAGAAGCGCAGGCCCTCTTCGTTGGGCTGCGCGTCATCGCCGTTGGGCAGGATGCGGGTCCAGGCAATGGACAGGCGGTAGCAGCGGAAGCCCATCTCGGCAAAGAGCTTGATGTCCTCCTTGAAGTGGTGGTACATGTCAATGGCTTCGTGGGAGGGGTAGAAGTGCTCGGCATCGCAGTCCAGCATCTTCAGCTGGCCCAGCGCCACGGGGAAGCGGTCGGGGCCAAAGGGCACCACGTCCACACTGGACAGGCCGCGCCCGCCCTCGTTGTAAGCGCCCTCGCACTGGTTGGCGGCAGTGGCACCGCCCCACAAAAAGTCTTTCGGGAATTTGCCCATAGGTCTTACCTCCTGATGCAGTTGAATTCTGATGATTCAATGATACCATGTTCTGAGCCGCTGTCAACCGGGAAAGTACGACTTTAGCCGTCAATTCGACGAAAAATGTTGCCGATTTTTGACACTTTTCACGAAGAAATCGAAAATTGCGAGCGATTTTCCTTGGAATCTGTTTCTTCCAAACGGACAGTAAGTGTGATAGACTGAATAGGTAAACGGAAAACGGCTCACCCTGCCCTTCATTGCTTTGCAATGCCGGAGCGGGCGAGGACGTTGATGAAAGAGCTATCAGGAAAAATGGAGTGTTTGCTATGACTGAATTCAAGCCCATCAAGGAAGGCAAAGTCCGCGAGATCTATGACAATGGCGACAGCCTCATTATGGTTGCCACCGATCGTATCTCTGCATTTGATGTGATCCTGAAAAATAAAGTGACCAACAAGGGCAAGGTGCTGACCCAGATGAGCAGATTCTGGTTCGACTACACCAAGGATGTTCTGCCCAACCACATGCTGAGCGTGGATACCGCCGATATGCCCGAGTTCTTCCGCACGCCTGCCTTTGAGGGCCGGAGCATGAAGTGCCGCAAGCTGACCATGCTGCCCATCGAGTGCATCGTGCGCGGCTACATCACCGGCAGCGGCTGGGCCAGCTACCAGCAGAACGGCACCGTCTGCGGCATCCGCCTGCCCGAGGGCCTGCAGGAATCCCAGCAGCTGCCCGAGCCCATCTACACTCCTTCCACCAAGGCTGAGATCGGCGACCACGATGAGAATATCAGCTATGAAAAGAGCATTGAGGTGCTGGAAAAGCAGTTCCCCGGCCATGGCGAGGACTACGCCACCAAGCTGCGGGACTATACCATTGCCCTGTACAAGAAGTGCGCCGCGTATGCCCTGAGCCGCGGCATCATCATTGCCGATACCAAGTTCGAGTTTGGTCTGGATGAGAACGGCAACGTGGTGCTGGGCGATGAGATGCTCACCCCCGATTCCAGCCGCTTCTGGCCGCTGGAGGGCTATGAGGCCGGCCACGGTCAGCCCTCTTTCGATAAGCAGTTCGTCCGCAACTGGCTCAAGGCCAATCCCGACAGCAACTACGATCTGCCTCAGGATGTCATCGACAAGACCATTGCCAAGTACGAGGAAGCTTATGAGCTCCTGACCGGCAAGAAGCTGTAAACACTCTGATCTTCTTTCTCCCCTCTGCTGTATAACGGCAGGGGGGATTTTTATATCAGCAGACCTGCCTGGAGGGACGGCGGGGTGTTCCCCAAGCAAGTGTCCGGAGGGTGGGACCCGACTGCCGTAGGCAGTTGGGCGGGGGATGGAATGCCCCGTATCACTTGCGGGGGAATACCCCGCTGGCCCGACAGTACGCTGTACCAAAAAATCCCCCCGCCCATGAACAGATGGGGCGAGGGGAAAGCTAAGGGTTGGCAGTGTTACAGGATGCGCACCCGGATGACAGCAGGGATGGCGGCCAGCTTCTCAGCCAGCCTGCCGTCCACGGCACCGGTCGCGTCCAGCATGGTGTAAGCCATGTTCTTTTTGCTCTTGTTCACCATGTTTTCAATGTTCAGGCCCGCTTCGGTGGTCAGGGCGGTGATCTGGCTGATCATGCCGGGCTCGTTCTTGTGGATGATGCAGATGCGCTTGCCGCCTGCACGGGGCTGGTGCACCTCGGGCATGTTCACCGAGTGGATGATGTTGCCGTTCTTGAGGTAATCGCTGATCTCCTGCACGGCCATTGCGGCACAGTTGTCCTCGGCCTCCGGCGTGGAAGCACCCAGATGCGGGGTGCAGACGATGCCGGGCTTGCCCAGAATGGCCTCAGTGGGGAAGTCGGTCATGTAGCCGGAGACCTTGCCCGTCTCCATGGCCTCCAGCAGGGCCTCGGTGTTCACCAGCTCACCGCGAGCGTAGTTCAGGATCTTCACGCCGTCCTTACACAGGGCCAGGGTCTGGGCGTTGATGGTATCCTTGGTGGTGGGCAGGTAGGGAACATGGATGGTGATGTAGTCGCACAGGGGGAGCATGTCGTTCAGGTTCACGCAGTGGTGTACCTGGCTGGAAAGGTTCCAGGCGGCATCAATGGAGATGTAGGGATCGTAGCCGTAGACCTCCATGCCAAGCTCAATGGCGCAGTTGGCCACCCGGGAACCGATGGCACCCAGACCGATGACACCCAGCGTCTTGCCCTTGATCTCGTTGCCCACGAACTTTTTCTTGCCCTTTTCCACGGTCTTGGCCATGGCGGGGTCGCCGGTCAGGCCCTGGCACCACTGGGCAGCGGCGGCCACATTGCGGCTGCCTGCGATCAGCATTCCGATCACCAGCTCAGCCACGGCGTTGGCGTTGGCACCGGGGGTGTTGAACACCACGATGCCCTGCTCCGAGCAGCGATCCAGCGGGATGTTGTTCACACCGGCACCGGCACGGGCAATGGCCAGCAGGTTGTCGTTGAAGGTGGTGTTCAGCAGGTCGGCGCTGCGCACCAGAATGCCATCGGGGGCATCGGTGTCCACCGATACATCGAACAGATTCTTGTTCAGCTTTGCCAGGCCCACCGGGCTGATGGCGTTCAGGGTTTTGATCGTAAACATACTTTCCTATCTCCTATACACAAATCAGGCATTTGCCTTGCGGAATTTCTCCATGAAGTCCACCAGCTTCTCTACACCTTCGGTGGGCATTGCATTATAAATGGAAGCGCGCATACCGCCCACCAGACGGTGGCCCTTCAGGTTGACAAAACCGGCTTCGGCGGCCTCGGCGCAGAACTTCTTGTCCATGTCAGGGTCAGGGCTGGTAAAGGTGACGTTCATCGTGCTGCGGTAGCGGTGCTCCACAGGGTTGTGGAAGAACTCCTGACCGTCCAGATAATCATACAGGATCTTAGCCTTGGCTTCGTTGATCTTCTGCATGTTTTCCAGACCGCCGATGTCGTTTTCCAGATACTTGAGCACCAGACCGGTCATGTAGATGCACCAGCAGGGGGGCGTGTTGTACATGCTGTCCTTGGCCAGCAGGGTGGTGTAGTTCATCATGGTGGGCACGGTGTCAGCGGCGTGACCCAGCAGGTCGTCCCGGACAATAGCAATGGCCATGCCGGCGGGGGCTACGTTCTTCTGCACGCCAAAGTAGATGCAGCCGTACATGTTCACGTCCACAGGTTTGGAGAGGATCATCGAGCTCATGTCCGCCACCAGCGGCACACCCTCCACCTGAGGCACCTCAACGTACTGGGTGCCGAAGATGGTGTTGTTCTGGCAGATGTGGATGTAGCTTGCGTCCTTGTCGTAGTCGATGGCGTTGACATCTGGGATGTAGGTGAAGTTCTTGTCCTTGCTGGAAGCAACAATCTTCACCTCGCCGAACTTGGCGGCCTCCTTGGCAGCCAGGTTCGAGAAATTGCCGGTGACCAGATAATCGGCCTTGCCAGTGGTCATAAAGTTCAGGGGCACCATGGCAAACTGCTGGGTGGCACCGCCCTGGAAGAAACCGACCTTGTAGTTGTCAGGGATGTTCATCACCCGGCGCAGGGTGGCTTCGGTCTCAGTGATGATGGCATCGAACCACTTGCTGCGATGGCTCATCTCCATCACGCTCTGACCGGAATCGCCGTATTCCAGCAGCTCTGCCTGTGCCAGACGGAGCACTTTTTCCGGTAACATGCTGGGGCCTGCGCTGAAGTTATATACTCGTGCCATATGGAACTCTCCCTTTCCTATTCATACCGCCGCTCTCATCTGCGGCAGGTGTGCGCTTGATTTGTCCGTAGTATACCGGTTCCGGGGGTGCAAAAACAAGAGCATCTTTGCACAAAGATGGGCCTGTTCTGCCCGCTCTGAACGCACAAAACACACAACTGTCCTTGAACAAAGAACACTTTTTAAGACGAATGTAAAAGATAGCGGTTTTGCCGCATGGCTCCTCACTTTTACTGCTTGCCTGTTTGTGCCGGGTGTGGTATAATCGTGTTAAAATAAGACAAATGTAAAAGCAAAAAATCGGAGGTGAAACCGGTGTACGGACTTTCGGACAGACTGAAACCACTCTCTGCCGCCGAGGAGCAGGTGCTGCTGGCGCTCTGGGACTGCCCCGCCCCGGCCACCCGGCGGGACATCAGCGAACAGCTGACCGCCACCGGCTGGGCCCCGGCCACGGTGCTCAACTTTTTGTACCGTCTGGAGGAAAAGGGCTGGGTCAAGGGCGGCAAGGCGGGGAGCCAGAACACCTATCTGCCCACGGTCACCCGCCGGGCCTATTGCGTTGCGGCCATGCGCCAGCGGATGGACACCCTGTTCGGCGGCAGCCTGCCCGAAGCGGTCCGCGCCCTTGCCAGCGAGAGCGGCGCTTCCCAGAGCCAGCTGGAACAGGCCATCCGGGTGCTGGAGGAGCAGCATCAGGAGGCAGAAGAATATGACCTGTACGATCCCTATGGGTGACGGAAAAACGAAAAAGCTCCCATTACGGGAGCTTTTTCGTTGCATTCGGTCGAAAGATGTGTTAAAATCAAATGCGAAAAGGTACTGCACATAACGGCAGGCGGGGAGCCCACACTTCCGGAAGGAGGTGAGAGCAATGCCGATTACTTTGACGTTCCATATTTTTGGACTGGTATTTACCATCAAGGTGAAAAGCGAAAACCGCCACCCTGGCCGGTGACGGTTTTCTATGCAAATAGATAGCTAAAACCCTTCAGGGCTAACCGCTTGTCGCAGTGCCTTTTCTATTTGTAGTATAGTGATTTTTTCTTGTTTTGTCAAGAGGCGGAAGGATATACGATGGAGTGCAGATTGAAAGCAAAAAAGTGCGGCGGCTGTCCGATGCTGGGGCTGGATTATGCCGAGCAGCTCAAACAAAAAGAAGCCGCTGTCCGTAAGCTGGTGGGGAAATACGGCCCGGTGGCTCCCATCCGGGGCGCGGAAAACCCCTGCCATTACCGCAATAAGGTGATCTCTACCTTTGCAGCGGGCCCCGGCGGGAAACTGGTGTCCGGCATCTATGCGGCAGGTACGCATAAAGTGCTGCCTGTGGAAAGCTGCCTGCTGCAGGACGAAGTGCTGGACACCGTGATGCAGGCAGTGCGGGCGGCGGCCAGCACCTGCCGCTACCAGCCTTACAATGAGGACAAGGGCACCGGCCTGCTCCGCCACTGCCTGCTGCGGCGCGGCGTGGTGTCCGGGCAGGTGATGGTGGTATTGGTGACAGCCCAGCCGGTTCTGCCCGGGGCAAAAAACTTTGTCCGCGCCCTGCTGGCCGAAGCCGAAAAGCGCCATGTCCCCGTGACCACCGTGGTGCAGAACTACAACCCCCGCCGCACCAGCGTGGTGCTGGGCGAAGAGGAAAAGGTGCTCTACGGCAAGGGCTTCATTCTGGATACCCTCTGCGGCAAGACCTATGCCCTGAGCCCCCGGAGTTTCTACCAGATCAACCATGACCAGACCGAGGTGCTGTATGGTCTGGCTGTGGAAGCCGCCCGCCTGACCGGCAAAGAGGTGGTGCTGGATGCCTACTGCGGCATTGGCACCATCGGTCTGACCGCCAGCGGCAGGGCAAAGCAGGTGGTGGGCGTGGAGCTGAACCGGGACGCTGTCCGGGATGCCATCGGCAACGCAAGGCACAACGACGTGAAAAACGCCCGCTTCTTTGCCGCCGATGCCACCCAGTGGATCACAGAAGCGGCGGCCGCCGGGCAGAGAGCAGATGTCATTTTCATGGACCCGCCCCGCGAAGGCTCCACCCCCCAGTTCATCGAGAGCGTGGCCCGCATGGCCCCCAAACGGGTGGTCTATGTCAGCTGCAATCCTGAGACCATGGCCCGTGATCTTGCCCTCCTGACCGCCAAAGGCTACCGCGCCGAGGGCTTTACCCCTGTTGATCTCTTCCCCCAGACCGCCCATTGTGAGGTGGTCGGCGCGCTGACCAGATCACAGAAGTCCAAAGGGTGAAACAAGCCACAATGAATGGATATTTTTATGTATTAACGGCCATTGACCTTTTTGTGCTGAGCTTCATGTGCATCCTCACAAAGCTCAGCGAATCTCTGAACAAAAAGCAGAAGCAGGGATTTTTCCTTGCTTTTGCGCTGATCGCGGCGATCTCGGTGCTGGAAGTGGTGACACTGGCGGTGGATGGAACCCCGGTGGGCTACCGCTGGCTGAACATCCTGTCCAACTATCTGGGGTTCGGCCTGTCCCCGGGAGTGTGTCTCTGCCTTGTGTATGTCATGGACCGGAAAAAGAGGATGAACCGCTGGTTCAGGGCGGCGGTGTGCTGCGAGGCGTGCTACCTGCTGTTCCTTGCTCTGTCCATCCCCGCCGGGCTGGTGTTCTCCGTCAGCGCCGACAACGTTTATTCCCGTGGGCAATACTTCTATATTTATATCATCCTGTATTTTGCGGCCATCGTGTATCTCTCGGTGTCCACCATTGTCACGGCGCGGGAATTTCAGAACCGCAGCCGGGCGCTGATCTACCCTCTGATGTTCTTTCTGCTCATTGAGACCATCATTCAGGTGACACTGCCGGAGCTTCACGTTACATGGCTGTGCGTTACCCTGTTGTCGGTGCTGTACTTTATCTACTGCAGCGAGATGTGGAACCAATTGGATGCCCTTACCGGGCTGCTGAATCAGAACAGCTATCTGAACCGCACTGCTGAGATGCGCCGCCGCGGCGGGGTGCTGGTGGTGTTCGATGTGGACGACTTCAAGCAGATCAACGACCGCTATGGCCACCTGCAGGGGGATCTCTGTCTGGCCGAGATCGGCCGCTGCATCAAAAAAGCCTATGCCCGCAGCGGCTACTGTTACCGCACCGGCGGCGACGAGTTCTGTGTTCTGATGGAAAATGCAGACCGGGAGGCCCAGTGCGCACAGGAGTTTGTGCGCCAGCTGGAACAGCGGCGAAAGGCCGTGGATTTTCTGCCCACGGTGTCCTTTGGTTCAGCTCCCTTTTTTGGGGAGGATGTGCTGGCTGTGAAGAACCGGGCCGATCAGGAAATGTACCGCCACAAAAAGGCCCGGAAGCCCGATGCCGCTCATTGTTCTCCAAATCATACCCTCCTATGAAAAGGGACTGCTGCACTGGGGTCTCCCCCTGTGCGGCAGTCCCTTTCCTTGTTCTGGCAGGGCACGGTGCGCAATGGCGTGATTTGTACTGGCTTTTTTGCATTTCCTGTACTATAATAAAGAGCTGTGAAGTTTACACCCGCTATCACTGGGAAAGGAGAATCACCCCTTGAATAAAATGCTTACCCACCTGAACGGCTACAAGCGCGAGGCTGTGCTTGCACCGCTGTTCAAGATGCTGGAAGCCACGTTCGACCTGTTTGTGCCGCTGGTCATGGCAGACATCGTCAACGTGGGCATTGCAGCACATGATTTCCACTATATCCTTGTGCGGTGCGGCATCCTGCTGCTGCTGGCCGTTGTGGGCCTTGCCTGCAGCCTGACGGCCCAGTATTTCTCGGCCAAGGCGGCGGTGGGCTATTCCACCTCCTTGCGCCATGCCCTGTTTGAGCACATCCAGAGGCTTGGCTTTACCGAGATGGATACCATGGGCACCAGCACCCTCATCACCCGCATGACCAGTGACATCAATCAGGTGCAGAGCGGTCTGAACCTCTTCCTGCGCCTGTTCCTGCGCAGCCCGTTCGTGGTGGTTGGTGCCATGGTCATGGCGTTCACCGTGAATGTGCGGGCCGCCTGGATCTTTGTGGTCGCCATCCCGCTGCTGAGCGTGGTGGTGTTCGGGGTCATGGTCATCACCAACCCGCTGTACAAAACGGCCCAGGCCCGGCTGGACCGTGTGCTGGGCCTGACCCGCGAGAACCTGACCGGTGTGCGCGTGGTCCGCGCCTTTGATAAGGAGCAGAGCGAGATCGACCGCTTTGAGTCGGCCAACGACCTGCTGACCCGGATGCAGCTCCATGTGGGCCACATCTCCTCCCTGATGAGCCCGCTGACCTACGTCATCATCAATCTGGCCATCGTGGCTCTGCTCTATGTGGGCAGCATCGAGATCAATGTGGGCGGCATGGCTTCCGGCGATGTGATCGCGCTGGTGAACTACATGAACCAGATCCTGGTGGAGCTGGTCAAACTGGCAAACCTCATCGTGCAGGTGAGCAAGGCGCTGGCCTGTGCCGGCCGTGTGCAGGCTGTGCTGGACACCGAGCCCGGCATGGAGTTCCCCGCGGCCCTTAAGGGCGAGGCACCTGCAGACAAGGCCGGGGATGCTGTGCGGTTCGACCATGTCAGCTTGACCTACGCCGGTGCCGGTGCCCCCAGCCTGACCGATATCAGTTTTACCGCAAAGCGCGGCCAGACCATTGGTGTCATCGGCGGCACGGGCAGCGGCAAATCCAGCCTCATCAACCTGATCCCCCGCTTCTATGATGCCACGGAGGGCACCGTGGAGATCCTGGGCCGTCCGGCGCAGGAGTACCCCCGCGCGGCTCTGCGCGGCAGTGTGGCGGTCGTGATGCAGAAAGCCCAGCTGTTTGGCGGCACCATCCGCTCCAACCTGCTGTGGGGCAACAAGAACGCGGCGGATGCTGATCTGTGGGCCGCACTGGAGACTGCGCAGGCTGCGGATTTTGTCAGGGCAAAGCCCCTTGGGCTGGACGAGCCTGTGGAGCAGGGCGGCCGGAACCTGTCCGGCGGCCAGAAGCAGCGCCTGACCATTGCCCGTGCGCTGGTGGGCAAGCCCGAGATCCTGATCCTGGACGACAGCGCCAGCGCGCTGGACTACGCCACCGATGCGGCCCTGCGCAAGGCGTTGGCCGCTCTGCCCGGTGATCTGACCGTGTTCATCGTGAGCCAGCGTGCCGCCAGCCTGCAGCACGCCGACCAGATCATTGTGCTGGATGACGGCAGGATGGTGGGTCTGGGCAGGCACGCCGATCTGCTGAAGACCTGCCCCGTTTACGAGGAGATCTATGCCAGCCAGTTCAAGAAAGGGGATGCGCAGAAATGAGTGCAAAAGCAAAGAGTAAGCTGACCCCGGAACAGCGCAACGCAACGCTTCGGCGTGTGCTGGAAAAGATCCGCCCTTACGGCTTTTTTGTGGTGTGCAGTCTGATCGTGGCCGCTGTGAGCGTGGCTGCCCAGCTGTATATCCCCATCCTCTGCGGCAGCGCCATTGATATGATGCTGGGCAAGGGGAATGTGGACTTCAACGGTGTTCTGCGCATCGTGGTGGAGATCGTGATCGTGGCCGTAGTGGCTGCATTTGCCCAGTGGCTGCTGAGTGTCTGCAACAACCGCATCACCTTCTCGGTCAGTCGGGACCTGCGCAACGCCGCGCTCCGTAAGATCCAGACCCTGCCGCTCTCTTATCTGGACAGCCACCCCTCCGGCGATATCGTCAGCCGCATGGTCGCCGATGTGGACACCTTTGCGGACGGCCTGCTCATGGGCTTTACCCAGCTGTTCAGCGGCGTGCTGACCATCCTTGGCACCCTGCTGTTTATGCTCAGTGAGAATGTGCCCATCACGCTGGTGGTGGTCTGCATCACCCCGCTGAGCCTGGTGGTGGCAAGCTTCCTTGCCAAGCGCAGCTACAAGTATTTCCAGGGCCAGAGCACCGTGCGCGGTGAGCAGACCGCCCTGGTCAACGAGATGATCGAGGGCCAGAAGGTTGTGCAGGCCTTTGGCCATGAGGCCGAGAGCCTTGCCGCCTTTGATGAGGTGAATGGCCGCCTGCAGAGCGTGAGCCTGAAGGCCATCTTCTTCTCCAGCATGACCAACCCCGCCACCCGCTTTGTGAACAACATCGTTTATGCAGGTGTCGGTCTGGTGGGTGCCGTTTACGCTGTGGCGGGCGGCATCACCATCGGCCAGCTGAGCATCTTCCTGAACTATGCCAACCAGTACACCAAGCCCTTCAACGAGATCTCCGGCGTGGTCACCGAGCTGCAGAACGCACTGGCCTGCGCGGCCCGTGTGTTCGAGCTGCTGGATGCCGAGGACCAGGTGCCTGAGGCGGAGAACGCCAAGGTGCTGGAGACCGACGGCCATGTGGAGCTGAAGGACGTTTCCTTCCGCTACCTGCCGGACCGCCCCCTCATCGAGGGCCTGGATCTGGATGTGAAGCCTGGCCAGCGCATCGCCATCGTCGGCCCCACCGGCTGCGGCAAGACCACCCTCATCAACCTGCTCATGCGGTTCTACGATGTCAACGGCGGCTCCATTGAGGTGGCCGGAAACGATATCCGCAGCCTGACCCGCGCCTCCCTGCGCGGCAGCTACGGCATGGTGCTGCAGGAGACCTGGCTGCGTGCCGGTACCGTGCGGGAGAACATTGCCTACGGCAAGCCCGATGCCACTGAGGAAGAGATCGTTGCCGCCGCCAAAGCGGCCCACGCCGACAGCTTCATCCGCCGCCTGCCCAAGGGTTACGATACCGTCATTGCTGAGGACGGCGGCAACATCAGTCAGGGCCAGAAGCAGCTGCTTTGCATCGCCCGCGTGATGCTCTGCCTGCCCCCTATGCTGATTTTGGACGAGGCGACCTCCTCCATCGACACCCGCACCGAGGTGCGCATCCAGGCTGCCTTTGCCCGGATGATGCAGGGCCGCACCAGCTTTATCGTGGCCCACCGCCTGTCCACCATCCGTGAGGCCGATGTCATCCTTGTGATGAAGGATGGCCACATCGTGGAGCAGGGCGACCACGACACCCTGCTGGCGCAGGGCGGCTTCTATGCCAAGCTCTATAACAGCCAGTTCGAGGGCGTGGAGACCTGAAAAAACAAAAATGGGAGATGCCGGCAGCAGCATCTCCCATTTTTTTATGCGATGGTTTCCAGCACCGGTTCCTCCGGCGGGGGAAGCAGGGTGGAGTGGGCTTCCACGAACTCTGCCGCCCGCTGGCTGGCGATGCCCTGCCGCACCTTGCGGAAATCGTTGGCAGGGAAGGTGCGCTCACCCTTCCAGTGTGCCAGTGCGGCCTCCACCTCGGCATCGGTGGGCCAGAGGTGTTCCCGCTCGGCCACCATCAGAAGGCCCAGACTGCCCCGCAGCTTCTGCTCTGCCTGTGCGTGAAGCTCAGTGCGGAACTGCTCCACGGTCTGGCCCCGCACCTTGAGGTACTGGTCAAAGTTGACGTTGTTGGCCTGCAGCCGCAGGTTGAAGTTCCGCTGTTCAGCAAAATAGTTGCCGGAGACCAGGTCCTTGGGCAGGGGGCCCCTGACACAGCCGCCCAGCTGGAAGATAAGTTCCCGGCGGGCCAGTGCCTTGGCCTGCGCACAGCGCTGGGCATAGAGCTCCCGTGCCACCTGCTGGCGCAGAGCCGCCTTGCCTGCGGCATCGGCGGCGCGGTCTTCATCGCCGTGCCGGGTGTTCACTTCCAACTCAATGCTCACCTGCCGGATGGGCCGGGGCTGGATGGGCTGGGTGAAGCCGGTGTAACGTTCCAGCTCCAGCGGCGGCAGGCAGTAGAACTCTGCCCCCGCCCGGAAGCCTTCGGCCCGGTTGACGGCCAGCAGCTCAAAATCCGGATCGGTCACGGGAACCAGATGCTCTTTTTCCACAAGCTCTTGATATAAAGTGGAAAAACCGGTCAGGATGGCCCGGTTCACGGCGGCGGTCAGCAGGTCCTCTTCTGCCTGCGGCGGGTTCTCTGCGGCCTGCTCGGCCTGAATGGCCGCTTCCAGCTCTTCGGCGCTGGCGGAAAATACCACCCGGCAGTCCCCGGGCTGGGGCATTCCTACATGTTCCAATACCATTGCGGTGACCTCCTCTCAGCGGATAAAGCTGACCATCAGTGCCAGCAGCACAACGGCCAGACAGAAATAGAGGATCTCGGCCCCCAGAACGGAGCGATCGCCCTCCACATACATCTTTTCGGGATCTTCGGGGTCGTAGTACAGCGTGACCGTTTCCCCGCTGGCAAAGCCCTTGCTCTTGGCGGCTTTGGGGTAGTGCAGGCGGTGGCTGCCGCCCTCGGTCTCGAACTCAAGCAGATAAGCCGCGCCGTCCCGGCTCTGAACGGTGCCTGCCACCCGGGCCTCCACACGCTGGCCCTTCTGCTGTAAGCGGCGGCGCTGCAGCACACTGCGCAGGCCCATGTAGAACATGATGCCCGCGCCGATGATGAAGATCAGAACATTGAACATTCGGTTTCCCTCATTCCGTCATTACTCGCCCGGCGGCATACAGGCCGGACGGTCAGCTTTTATTGTACCATATTCCGGCCCAAATGCCCCTGTACGGAGTGCCCGAAATTTAGAACATTTTTTTGTCGAACAATTTTGAAAATAGTGCTTGACTTTTCTTGTGGCTGTGGTATAATAACTAACGTTCCGAGCCAAACGGCCCACGAACAAAACAGAATATGCGGATATGGCGGAATTGGCAGACGCGTTAGATTCAGGTTCTAATCGGGGCAAAGAGCCTGTCAGTTTAACATGGGCACCGGCTGTGTGGAGCTGCTGCTCCGGGATGGGCGCAAAATTTCCATCAACTGCACCGGTGTCGAGGATGCACTGGATGTTACCATGGCGCAGAGGTCTGAACTGGACTACCTCATCTACAATGACCCGCTGGCGTATGCAGAGCTAATTTTGAACGGTGAGCCAGAGGAGTATCTGAGAAATGCGGCTGGAAGTCACGGATTAGAGGACTGAACGCAAAAACAGGGTGCGCCCTGCCGGACGCACCCTGCAAAAATCCACACACGATAAGTAAGGCAGGGAGTTCCCCGACGGGAACTTCCTGTTTTTCTTTGGTTGCGATATGAGCCTGTTCCGCCTGCCATGCAGCAAATTCCCGTTGACCTTCCTCGCTGTTCCAGCAGGCAAGGATCGCCGGATAGAATGCCCGTGCCAGTCGTTCGATGGCTTCATCGGGGTAAGGGGAAATATTTGTGGACTTTTTCTTTTTGTTCAAACGCACACTCCTTTGGATTTCTGTTGACAGCATACAATGTGCCTGTTGTTATGCTGTCTGCTCATCCTCTGCGAGCGCAGATTCCAGCGAAGCAAGGTACTCCTTGTGCTTGTGGATGATTTCGAGAATGACTTCTCGCTGTGCTGTGTCTGGCATAGTTCTCAGAAGATAGTCAAACTCTGTGCGGAAACGTGTTGTAACGTGTTCCAGTGCGACATAATCATGCCGCACTTCTTCCGGGTAAGCATCGCTGTCGTAAACCGATTCGATTTTCTGAAACGGCAATACAGGTGCCTTTCCCGGTTCCCGGATGATGCCATCGGCATCCGGTTTCGGTTCAACTTTCAGTTCCGGGTGCAGGATTTCCTGCAAGGTCTGTGCGCGGGCATCATAGTTGGCTCGTGCAAGGCGGTGCATATCAGCCTTGCTGACTTTTACCTGTTTGTTCAGAATCTTCTCCCGCATACCGGGAATCAGGGATTCAGCAATTTCAACACCTTTCATGTACTTCGATGCGCGAAGTACAGTTGCCTTGCTTACACCATTTTCCTCTGCGATTCGTTCGCAGGTTTTCATGGCTTCACCGGAGTTATCAGTTTGAGAACTCCGGTGAAATCGGCCATTTTCATCATGCGATTCTTTGCGGGCTTCGCCATGAGAGGATTTTTCCGCTTCATATTGCTTCCCGATGAGGAACAGCTTCTGCTCCGGGGTGAGGTTGCGCCGCCCCAACTGATTCTTGCAGATCCATGCGAGGACTTCTTCTCTGCTTTCAAATCGGAGCGGCATGGTGGAAAAGCAAATCTCCGGGTGCTTCTGGAGAATTGCATAACGATTGTGGCCGTCAACGAGGGTGTTGTTCCAGACGATCAAAGGAGAGAGCAGCTTGCCTTCCTTGAGGATGTCTTTTCGGAAGCAAGAGCGCAGTATTCCGCTTCCAGCTTGTTCGGACTTGGCAGTTTAGTGATGTTGTTTGCCTTGAGATAGGCTGCTGCTGTCCGGTATGCTGTCAGCTCTGCACGATGCTGTTCTTCAAAGGTTGCGGGGGATTTGGCAGCGTTCCGTTTCTGCGCGAGCGGTCGGTACTGCTTGTAGGAAGCAGCATAACGGCGCAGTGTTTGGTTGTTTGCCATGCGGGTTTCGAGGTCTTTCACTACGGCCAGCGATTCATGGAACTTGGTGTCAAGCTCTGCAATTCTCTGGTCGAGTGCGTCCTCGTTGAGCAGACCTTTCTCCTGCAAAAGAATCAAGGTCTGCGCCATGGCTTTGAGGTTGTGCTTCTTCGCCCAACGCTCATAGCCGATGCCCTTGCCCTGCTTCAGTTTTGCCTGAATGTCCACCAGCTTCTTGATTCGGTCGGGTTTTTCCTCAAGATTGCTGTGGAGGATAATGGGCTGGCTCTTGGCATTTTCTTTCAAGGTGGCAAGCACGAGTTCTTTCTCAAACTTGTCACCGAGGCTGTGCGCCCGGATAAACTTCTTTCTTCCGGCTGGCAGGTAGCTGAGCCGCCCACGGCTTTTCTTGACCGTGATGCCGTACTGCTGCAAGAGCCTGTCCGAGAAATCTTCAAAGCTCGCTGCATTGTCCAGCACATCCGAGATCTGTTTCCGCAAAGTCTCCTTTGCGGTTTCAAACTCCGTTTGTGTAGGCTGCTGTCCGGCGGCAAGCAGGGCAGCGTTTTCACGGTCGAGTTTCATTTGACTGCGCCGTTTCATCCAGTATTCACGCTCGCTCACACGCTTTTTCGAGCTGAGCAGGTCGATCTGGTACAGCTTGGCATCCTGACACATTTCCATGACTGCGACACGCAGGTGCCGCATGGTCTGGGCTGTGCTGGAATGCTTCATGCCCTCACGCCAGTCACGGGGCTTTTGCATATAGGGCTTGCGCTCCACTTCTCGTGTCCGGACGCTGCCGATCACGATGTGGACATGGATATTTCCCGAATGGTTGTGTCCGTCCGGGTGGGTGCAGACGATAGCAGGATGACCGGGAAAGTTCTCTTTGCAGAAGTTCAGGCCGAGGGCCTGTGCCTTTTCCATCGTCAGCCCATTTTCGGCTGCATCCCGCGGGTCGAAGCTGATGATATACTGGTGACTCTTGATGTCATCCGGGTGGTTGTTCTTGTCGTACTTCCGGTTTGCCAGCAGGCAGGCCATTGCAAACGAGGCTTCGCCGCATTCAAGGGTGTCCAGAATGTACGATTCCCGCAGCTTGGGTCTGCTCTGTTCATCCAGAATTTTCTTGCCGGAAAATTCATCGTGCTGGTAAACCAGATAGGTCTCAGCGGCAGAGTAGTCCGAATTTTTAGAGGCGATATGCTTCAGCGTTGCCATACAGTTTACCCAGAACTTTCTCGGCGTTGAGCCGGAAGGCAGTCAGGTCTGCAAGTTCGTCCAGAAGTTTCGCCCGGAGCTGTTCGGTGTCTGCTCCGCCGGAGTTGAAGTGTCGTGCGAGTTGGTTCAGGTTGCCGCCCACCCTGCTGCACTGGGCAAGCAGAGTGGAAACGGCAGTCAGGGTTTCTTCTCCGCCGCCGGCAACGACAACGGTGCGCTCGATCTTCGCATTGTGCAGCGCACGGCGGATGAGGGTGGACAGGGAGAGATGAAGGAGTTTTGCTGTGCATTGGAGTTCCATCTTTTCAGTTTCCGTCACACGGAACTTGATGATGTGCGTTTTGTTGTTCGGCGTGTCGTGGCGGTGGGTCGTGCTGGGTTTCGTTTTGACATTCGTTTTGTTCATTGAACCTCCTGTCGTTTCGCTAGCTCCTCGGTGGAGCTATGTAAGCACGACACGCCGTTCTTTCGCACCGCAAGGTGCGAATATGAGCAGGGTTTGGGGCAGGTACGCCCCAACAAGATCACATCAAAACTCGCAAGAGTTGCAGATGTGAAGTCCCGGTGGAGCACAACATTTTCAAGAATTGAAAATTTGTGGCCACGGGACGGTTCTTGCTCTCCACCGCTGCGCTCAAAACGCA
>PPYF01421622.1_pt1 | contig 42211 bp, 43 predicted proteins | sample 1559871 | NCBI WGS metagenome assembly PPYF01 (sample SAMN08240021, study PRJNA423297) | Human gut metagenome, whole genome shotgun sequencing project.
AGATGTAAAACCGCTCTTCAAAACGTGGAGGGCAAAAAAAGAGGAAACAAATTATGAAAAAGAATGCAAATGAAAAAATTATGATGTTACAGTACCGTATTAAACGCTATCAAGCAATGGGAAATGGTGCCATGTGCCAAACATTAAACGGTAAACTTCAAAAACTGCTGTCACAGCAGGTTGCCATGTAAATAAACACACTAATTATAATAAATAGAGCGAGGAACTTTCGAGTATCTTCGCTTTTTTTATACATTTGCAGAAGAAAGATAATAAAACACATTATGAAAAAGCTATTTATGTCGGTTGCGCTCCTCTTATTGGTCGTAACCTCTTTTGCACAAACACCCGGTTATGAGTTCACAACCGTTGTATCTCACCAAGCAACGCCTGTTAAAGATCAGGGTTCCACAGGAACCTGCTGGTGCTTTGCCACCGCTTCTTTCATGGAGTCGGAACTGCTCCGAATGGGAAAAGGAGAATATGATCTCTCGGAAATGTTTATCGTTCGCCAAAAGTACATGAATCAGATGGAGGACAATTATCTCCGTCGTGGTAAAGGAAGTATCGGTGAAGGAAGTTTGGCACACACTTTCAAAAACGCTTATAAGAAAGCGGGAATCGTTCCGGAAGAAGTGTACACCGGATTGCTAGGCGATAACAAAGACCACAATCACGGTGCATTGTCACGCTACCTCAAAGCATTGGTAGACGCAAATATTGAATCTAAAAAGCGCACTCCGCAATTTGATGCGCTTATTAATAATCTGTTTGATATTTATCTAGGCAAGCTTCCTGAAAAATTCACTTATAAAGGAAAAGAATATACTCCTCAATCTTTCACAGAAAGTCTGGGATTGAATATGGATGATTACGTTGAGTTGACTAGTTTCACTCACAAGCCTTATTATGAGACATTCTCACCTGAAGTTCCCGACAACTGGGAAAACCAGCCAATGTATAATCTTCCGTTGGACGAACTGATCGAGGCTATCGACTATGCACTGAACAAAGGATATACCGTATGTTGGGACGGTGACGTAAGCGAACAGGGTTTCTCTTTCAAGAACGGAATCGCCATCAATCCGCAAGTGGAGGATGTGAAAGATTACTTGACTACCGACCGTGCCCGTTTTGAGAAAATGCCAAAATATCAACGAATGGACGAAGTGTTCAAGTTTGAGCATCCTTATCCGGAAATCAACGTAACACCGGAAATCCGTCAGGATGGTTACGAGAAGTTTGTGACAACTGACGACCACTTGATGCACATCACCGGCATTGTAAAAGATCAGAATGGTACTAAATATTATATCACCAAGAATTCCTGGGGAGCGGAAAGCAACAAATCCGGAGGTTATCTGAATATGTCTGAAAGCTATGTACGTGCTAAAACAATCTGCGTGATGGTACACAAAGATTCTCTGCCTAAGGAACTGAAGAAGAAACTCGGTATTCAATAAATCGCATGAAATCAGTCCCGAAGGGAGATTGACTGTTTCATACATTTATTTATTCGGAACTCTCCATTATATTCATATAACAAAAAAAATAGGGCAACGAAGTATCACTACTTCACTGCCCTATTTTTTTGTTAACCTACTATATTAAATCCTTTGCTCTTTATTTCTTTTTCAATGTCACGTCGCTGATTTCTACAACGCCGCCTTTATTCTGGGAAAGAATAGCCACATAACAATCTTTCAGAATAGCAGCATCATCGTCTGTATCAGACACTTCCAAGTTAGCATTTGCTTTCTTGCTGCTAATAGCATTTACCACTTGTCCCATATCATAATAAACCACTACTTTAGTCCATTTACCGGCATCTTTAATTTTAAAATTGTATTGTGCGCCCGAAGCATTTGGTTGAGCATCTGCGTCATAGTCTCTACGCATGAAGAAAGTAGTATTGTACTTACCATTATCATTCTTTTCCTCATTGGTCTGTTTGATGTATACACTGACCGGAGTTCCTGCTTCTTTAGCTTTTGCATAGAAAGTAAGAACATAGATACCTTTGTCCAAACCATCGGTAATACGTTGTCCCAGGAAAGCTTTATACCAAGAGAGATTCTTTTCAGCACCGGAGTTATCCAATTTCATTGCATTCGAATATTTGGCATCTCCTGTTTCTTCCCAAGCAATAGTAGTTACACCGTCAGCTTCATTATTCATGATAAACCACTCTCCTGCGGTAGCTTTGTTGGCATTAGTCACTTTAGTCTTTACTTCAGTGGCGAATTTTTCGTTTTTTATCAGGTTCTGCGCACTTACGCTTACTCCTGCAAGGACCAAAAGCCCGGCAAATAATACTTTTTTCATCTTACTGTGATTTAATTGTTTATACTTTATTTTTTCTAGCTTTAAAAATCTATTTCACCCTACTTCACTTGTTGAATAACAAATCCATATTTACCAGTCACTTTCTTTTCTTCAGTCTTTAGTGTGATACGGTAAATCTCTTTGCCCCATACGTTAGACAGGCGCGGATCATCCAGTTTGATTGTTTCCAGTTCGGCTTTAAACTGCGACGGATAGTTCATTTCTACCTTTTGTCCCTTTACTTCGATGCGGATTTTTCCGGCTGACGGGAAAGTCACATTGCCCCAAGTTAAAAAGTTCATTTGATTAGGAGCAATAGCCTCATCCAACGTATAAATATCACCAATAATAAGTTTTTTATCATCAAGAGCATAAGAGCGAACCCAGCTTTTCACTTTCGCTTCTGCCGGATAAGCAGTAGCTATATCCGTAGAGAACATCCGTTTCTTCTCATTGCAAACGGTATTGGTAGCTTTATACTCCTGCCCGAATTTCTGCGGTACTCCGTTAATCATCGGCAAGTTATGATAGTTGCTCTGCATGGTCCAGATGGTATAGCGGTCTTTACCGAACGTCTGTTTGGTATATGTACCTACACCGGCATCAATTATCACAGGAATTGTATTTACATATAAAGAAAAGGTTCCTACATCGTTGTGGTTATGGCTTTCGTTATTAAATCCGCCTTTAGCGGCAACAAACATACCGTTCTTATTCTTCATATAACAGAATTCCGTTTCGGGATACCAGGTTACATCCGGCATATCATGTTTCGGAGTTGCTTTTGCCAGCTCATTACAGCAAAGTAGAGATTGAAGCGAACGAAAAGCGTCGTTGCCCATGGTAGCATACGGTTTTCTTCCTTTCAACAGGTATGCGGCAAAATGCATCATTTCATCGCTGTTTACAGCTTTACCGAAGCGATAGATTAACAAAGGATCGCCCCCGCCTTGTGCCGATGCATCAGCAAAATTCACCACCCAGCCATTGCCCACGTATGAGCGGGACATATATTCTCCCATCCGGCGAATCATCGGTTCATTGAACAGAGACAGTTTACCGCCTGTGCCATCAGAGAGTATCTGCAAATAGTCATAGAGCTTTCCGGCGGCATGTCCCCAGTAAGAGGTTCCCTCCTCACAGGCACCATCGGATTTCACGAAGTTGATAAACTTATCGACTGACTGCATGGAGCGATAAACAGCTTTCGCCAACTTATCCTTATTGTTCTCCATCAGTAAGAAACATTGCAGGGCATTGGAGTTACACCAGGGATTCCAGTTGTTGATGATTTCTCCCGGTTTCCAGTTAAAAGCCATCCACCACATTTCGTCGTCGTTCATATACGGATCGAGAATACGTTCTTTGATTGCTTTACGCATTTGCAAGGATACCACAGGATTAATTTTGTCGAATGGTTTGCGGAAGAAATAGTGTACCCAAGCCATTAAAGCTCCGTATCCGCCTGAACCGAGGTCGATAATCTGTTCGCGGAAGTCGGGAAGTGAACGTTTGCTGCTCTGACGGGGCAAGTGTGCGGATAGAACCCATGAATTCATTTCGCAGCTCATATATGCTCCGTTCAGTAATTGGTCGATAAAACGCCCTTTCCCTTCGGCCAGTTCGGCGAGCATCAAGGCGTTAAGTGCCTGACGGTTGGCGTCATAAGGGACTTCCATTATTTTACGGTTACCGCTGCGTTCGTATTCCAGATAAGCGGTGGCAGGTATCAGTTGCCATTTATAGTCGAGGAGTTTTTCGCCGGCTTCGATGAGGCGTTGCTTATTGGGGCCCATCAAAGAATCCCAGGCGGCACGATCTGTATAAGCAGGATAAGGCACCCAAGCTTGTTTCATTACCAACACGTTTTTCAACGTAGTTTCGTCTGCCGCTTTTTGCAGCATATTGCGTTCGGTGTAAGCGTTTGCCTTGAAAGAAAAACTTCCCAAAGCTGCTAGTAGAAGAACACAAAATAAATGTTTCATTTGATTCATGGTATTTTATTCATTTAAGTATTGCAAAGATAACGTATCTGATAAAAAATGAGGTGAGTAAATCATACGAACCTGATGACAAAAAAGTACATACTTCAAAAATAGTACTCTTAATTGCTATATTTTAGGCTTTTAAGTCATTATAAGAACAAATTAAGTCATTGTAGAAACAATTTAAGTCACACGGAAACTGGGTTTTCATTTCGGAAAAACAAAGATGCAGTTTTAGAAAACAGAGGTTTCCTTTGGAGAAAATAGAGGTTCTATTTATTCCAGACAGAGGCTCTGTTTAGGTCAAATAAAGGCTCTATTTTATTTCAAATAAAGTATCTGTTTTACTTCAGACAAAGTATCTGTTTGGATATTCTATCCTCTTTCTTTTTTCATTCTTTAATTCTCTTCTTTTTCACACCTCTATTCTTTCTTCTTCATCCCTCTATTTCTTCCTCTTCGCCTTCAATCCCAATCACTAAATTCAAAACTCAACTGTTCCCAGACACCGTGTTGTTCATCGGCTTCCTCTTTTGGATTGGAGACGGAAAGACCGATGAGCCGGATTGGATGTTGCTCAAATTCGACACTTTTAAGCAATTCTTTTGCAAGTGGGAGTACCCGGTCTAAGGTGGTGAGTTCCTGCGATTGAGTAAGGCTTCGGGTTATCTGGCTAAAATCATGAAACTTGATTTTCAGAGTAAGCGTGTTACCTTTGAAGTCTTTTCGCTGAAGACGTTCAATCAGCTCTACTGCCACATGGTATAGTTCGATAATGACCGATGAACGGGCTGAAATATCACGTTCCAATGTACGTTCGCAGCCAATGGATTTACGGATACGAATTGCTTCGACAGGGCGTTCGTCAATTCCTCGTGAACACTCATAATACAGTACACCGGCTTTTCCGAAATGGGCTGTCAGCATTTCAAGAGAGCATTTCCGTAGTTGAAGTCCATTGTGGATGCCAAGTAGATGCATCTTCTTTGCAGTCACCGGACCCACTCCCCAAAAAGATTCGATAGGAAGACGGGCTATAAAATCAAGGGCTTGTTCCGGATGAATGGTACATAAGCCATCCGGTTTGCGATAGTCCGAAGCTATTTTAGCCAGAAACTTATTATAAGAAACTCCGGCAGACGCAACAAGGTTGAGCTGCTCCCGAATCTTCTGCTTTATTTCCTTTGCTATATCCACAGCCAGGGAAATATCTTTTTTATTTTCTGTGACATCCAGAAAAGCTTCATCCAGAGACAGAGGTTCGATAATATCCGTATATTCGTGGAAAATCTCATGTATCTGACGGGAAACGGATTTATAAACATCCATCCTGCCAGGTACAAAAATGAGTTGGGGACAAAGACGTTTCGCCTTTTGCGAAGCCATAGCGGAACGGACACCGTAACGCCGGGCTTCATAGCTAGCAGCAGCCACGACTCCCCTCTCTTCTGCATGACCTACCGCTAAAGGCTTGCCACGAAGTTCTGGATTATCACGCTGTTCTACAGAGGCATAGAAGGCATCCATGTCGATATGTATAATCTTTCTCTGCGTCATTGTTTAGGATTAGCAGAGCAAACTTACTATAAATTCCCGAATAAATCCTGCTTATCGGTTCAAGAAATAATATGCTTATGATTTTTATAGATATAAGTCAAAAAAACATTCAATATCTTGTCAAAGACAGTTCTTATTATATTATATTTGCATATCGTCTATTCAAAATATAGAGGTAGTTAATAAGTTTGTGCCACCATACAACTCTTTAAGATTATGAAAAACACATTATTTTGCTTATTCATATTTTGCAGTGTTTCCACATTCGCTCAAAATGGAATCACTTTTAAGGTCGAAAAGCTTTCAAAGCCTGAAGAATTACTTCATCTACACTCCCCGAATGAAATTTACGAAAGTCTTATATTATCAGATATGGACATAGAGCCTTATGAGATAGAAGAGAAGAATATCAAGGTTCCTTATCATATCATTGCAAAGAGCGAATCTCCCGACAGTCTCGTTTCTTTTGGCCCTAATTCTTTTTTCAATGGTATGTATCAGGCTTATGCAGATCACAGGCCATTCGTATTGTCTCCGGACATGATTTGGCTATTAATCAGCCAGGGATTTGCACGCCATATCAATGCCAATCAGGAATCTATGAGAAATGAACTTGTTGATTTCTCCGGCAAACTATCCTTAATTGTAAGAGAAGACAAAAAATTGGAAGACCCTACTCTTTCGTGGGAGAAAATCTTTCCGCAATTTACAGAACAAATATCCCAATACGCCGGTAAGCATCTGACCGAACTGCTCACCTGCAATTTTTCAACGACTACCTCTTTAGAGAAAGTTGCTTCCGAAATAACAATCATGGAGGCTGTAAAACCTTACTTTGAGTTTATCATCATACACATTGTCTGTGGAATACCTGAAATAACTCTCGAAGGAACACCGGAGGACTGGGAAAAACTACTGCACAAAGCCAGAGGGTTGAAAGAATACAAACTCGATTGGTGGATTTCAGAACTGGAACCTCTTTTGGAAGAATTTGTCAAAGCATCTAAAGGAGAAGTCAATAAGGACTTTTGGCGCAACATGTTTAAATATCATTCACAGAAACGATACGGAGCCCCAAACATTATTGATGGATGGATCGTGAAGTTTTTCCCTTACGATAAGGAAGGGAAAAGAAATAATCTGAAACAGCTGGAAGGCAGGAATTGTCTCCCTGATGAGATAGTGAAGGTAGACGTAAAGTATCAGGAAGTATATGGCGACGCTGTCAAAGAAACTCCATTAGAATTTTGGGCAGGTTTCATCGGGTTAGAACAAAACAGCAAGACTTTTGCTCTGCGACCGCAAATTGGTTGGATGGTCGGGAAGAAAGATGTTAACAAGGAAGGATTAAAAAGTAAATTAAGTGCTGATGCTCAAAAGGATGGCTGGGGAAGCGGCATCAATATCAGAGTAAAAGAATTTCCGGCTGTACTGTTGGAGCTCAAAGAAATAAAAAGGTTGGATATCCAATTTATCGATACAATTGATATACCGGACGAAATATCAAAAATAAAAATCGGATCGTTGAGTTTATATGGAAAGATTACTAAAGAGGAAATAGAGCGTATTAAAAGATTATTGCCTGATACGGATATAAAAATAAATGGTTCGCGAAGTGGGAGTGCTTCAGTTATGACTCCATAATAAAAAGAGGCTATCCAAAAGCCATAAGTCAGATTTCAAAGGCTATCAAGATGCACTATCCCGAAAAGAAAGGATATTCAGCGAGAAGCCTTACCTATATGTGTCAGTTTGCCCGAACATACCCACTAGAGATATTACAAAGAATGCTTTCTTGTGACAAGGTGTTGAGAACGCCAACAATCCCCAATATGCTATCCTTGACTGATGAACTGAACTGTTTACCAATTACGCAAGAACCTCTTGCGCAATTTCAGACAAATATATTTCAATCAAAAGAATTTACGCAAGAGCCTCTTGCGCAAATTCAAAAGATAGACAAGACAATCTCCGCAATGCTGCAAACATCCATTGATGATATTGAAAAGGATTTTGTTTGTTCCCCCATTTCAAAAATAAACTGGACCAGTCATGTGATACTATTGGATAGCTCATTACCCTTAGGAAACAAATATTGGTACATGAAACAGTCCGTTGAAAACGGATGGAGCAGCAACGTATTAAAGATACAGATTGAGACTAATCTGTTCAAACGGCAGATAGAAACACAGAAAGTCAACAATTTCACAAAGACCTTGCCCACCCCTCAAAGTGACTTAGCCAACTATTTGCTGAAAGACCCGTATATATTCGATGTAGCAGGTACAAAAGAACTGGCAGATGAAAGGGATATTGAAAAACAGCTTGTAGAACACGTCACAAGGTATCTATTGGAAATGGGGAACGGCTTCGCCTTTGTAGCCAAACAGAAACATTTCCAAGTCGGGGACAGCGATTTTTATGCAGACCTTATCCTATACTCCATAAAACTCCACGCCTATATAGTCGTAGAATTAAAGGCTACTCCATTCAAGCCAGAATATGCAGGGCAATTGAATTTCTACATCAACATCGTAGACGACCAGTTGAGAGGTGAAAACGACAACAAGACAATAGGATTGTTGCTCTGCAAAGGTAAAGATGAAGTAGTGGCACAATATGCCCTAACGGGCTATGCACAGCCCATAGGAGTAAGCGACTACCAGCTAAGCAAAGCTATTCCCGAAAATCTGAAATCCGCCTTGCCAAGTATCGAGGAAGTGGAGGAAGAATTATCACAGCTACTCGATAACAAGAAAGACGAAAAGTAATCCGATCAGTCCCGTTTGGACAGTCTTGACATTTAAGCCGTCTGCCACCTATACAACGACCGATTCGACCCGAGCATTGACGAACAGATGAATATCACAGAAAATAGAAATATTAAATAAAACAAAAACACCCCGCTTTACATTCTAATAATGTAAAGCGGGGTGCAAATCTCATAAATTACTTAAAATCAGCATTTATTGTGGACCTGGAGGGTGTCTCTCGAACCTTTTTATAAAATTTCACAGAATATCAAATATCATGTAATCAGTTATTTATCTCTTTCTTTCATTAATCTAAATATCTCTTAATATTATTGTATATCTCATTTTTGGGGTGTATTTTTGGGTGTCATTTTCAAACACACCCAATTATGCATATTAAAAGAAATATCATTTTTGCACCAGAAAGCCGCAAAAAAGACGGTATTCCAGTTACAAAGAATGTGCCAATCCGTATGCGTGTTATCTTTGCCAGTCAGCGTATCGAATTTACAACGGGATATAGAATTGATGTAGAAAAATGGGACACAGACAAGCAACGGGTTAGAAACGGTTGTACCAACAAACTAAAGCAAAGTGCATCCGAAATCAACGCAGAACTATTGCGGCAATACACCGAAATACAGAATGTGTTCAAAGAATTCGAGGTGCAAGATGTAACACCCACCCCTGCACAAATTAAGGAAGCGTTCAACCTAAAGACAAAAGGGGAAAAAAAGGAAAGCCATGAAGAAAAGCAGAAGGTTGAATTGGATTTCATGAAAGTTTTCAATGAATTTGTAGCAGAATGTAGCAAACAAAATGACTGGTCTTCCTCAACCCTCAAAAAGTTTGCAACAGTCAAAAAACACATTTACACATTTGACCCTAATACTACGTTTGACAGTTGGACGGAAAAACATTTCAATGACTATATAGAATTTTTACGTGCAGAAAAAAACATGCGCAACACTTCCATTGCCAAACAAATCAAGTTCGTAAAATGGTTCTTACGTTGGAGTAATCGAAAAGGGTATCACCAAAACATGGCTTATGATAAATTCACGCCTAAAATGAAGAGTGCACCCAAAAAAGTGATATTCCTCACCCAAAATGAAATAAATAAACTAAGAACCTGCCCAATACCACCAACAAAGAAATACCTTGAAAGAGTAAGGGATGTATTGCTATTTTGCTGTTTCACTGGATTACGTCACTCCGATGTGTATAATTTGAAACGTAGTGACGTTAAAAACGGTCACATCGAGGTTATTACCATAAAGACAACAGACAGTCTTATTATTGAATTAAATGACCACAGCAAGGCAATACTCGAAAAGTACAAAGATGTGCCGTTCCCTAATGACAAGGCATTGCCAGTTGTAAGCAATCAAAGGATGAACGAATTTTTAAAAGAACTGGGACAACTGGCAGAAATAGATGAACCAATACGAGAAACATATTATAGAGGAAATGAACGAATAGACGAAGTTACACCTAAATACGCATTGTTAAGTACCCACACCGGAAGACGAACATTTATTTGTAATGCTTTGGCACTTGGGATTCCAGTACAAGTAGTAATGAAATGGACGGGACACAGCGATTACAAAGCGATGAAGCCCTATATTGATATAGCAGATGAGATTAAAATCAATGCCATGACTAAATTTAATCTGATATAACTATGGAAGAAAGAATAACATCAATGATACCCCGCTACGGGAAACTCAACAAGATATACACCGAAATAATGTCCGGAGGCAGTTTCTCTTTTGAGAAGCAACAATTCATTTCCGATTTTTACAGAGAGTACGGGGACACGCAGACCTTTGAGGCGGCACTTATCAGCCTCATGCTTGAAATGGACGCCGCGCACTTCTCCATATTGCTGAACAGCCTGAAACGTGAGATTGAAAGCAACATCTCGACTTACAACACCTGCAGGGAGTTTTTCGACCGTCTCGATATTGAACATATCTGCCGACAGCATGAAAGCCGTTTTGACTGGGGTATTGACAGACAGATGAAAGTCACAAACGGATATTACCGGGAACTCATGGAAGCCAACGGCTCTTTAGAAGCGGTAAGTTTCAGGAAACACGACCGTCAGGAAGAAGAACTGTTGGAAAGAAGGTACGAACGGTGCAAGCGGGAATACGACAAGGAAAAAGGCAAGTTGGACGCACTCTACGAACAGAAGGGGCAAGCAAGGCGGGAAGCTCTGCTATGCCTGAAAAACCGTTGCGGGGACATTTGCAGGCTGGGCAGCTCACTATTGGCTATCCTTGAAAAATACCTGACCAACCCAAAGCAAAAGGAAGGGGAAGAAAAGGAAATTCCCTCATCCAGTACCACCCCGGCAAGTCCGCCCGCCTATTTCCCCATGCGGCTGCTGTCAGCCATTTACGAGAAATGCAACGGCGAACAGTTCGAAGCCGTTTCCGAACTGGACTTCTACGCCAACATGAACCTGCAACCATACGAAGGCAGACTGAAAATAAGACCGAGGGAGAAGGCGCGTGTATGCTATCTCATTTTCCTTATGGGTGAAATGCTGCCCAAGCCAGACAAAGAGAAATGGAAAGAGGACATCATGAACCTGCTGGGAATAGACGATACATACTACAAGTCAAAATACAAAGAGCCCGTTTCCGATTTTCCCAGTGACAGCAATCAGGAATTCGCCAAGGAAATGCGGTCAATATTCCGATAGTCGGCGATATGCAACGACATTCCACGACACAACCACTTTTACCACTCAAAATAATTTCTACCACTTTTTATTACTTGCTGATATTTAATAAGATAGCATGATATTCCAATCACGCTATCCACATCCTTACCACCCATACCCGGGACTAACTTTGCACTGTTCGAACGAGGTAAAAAGCCCATGCGCAGGGCTTGCAGTACAAACGTTAATTTCATTCTGATATGGAAATTAGAGACCTTTTATCAAAGCCCGTATGGCAGATGACGGGCGAAGAGTTCATATTCCTGAACCGGCACGCCTTGCAGGGAAGCGAAACGAAGCCAGCCCAGCCCGCAGCCGACAAGGGAAAAAAGTATGTGTACGGGATAGGCGGCATAGCCCGGCTGTTCGGATGCAGCATACCCACAGCAAACCGCATCAAGAAAAGCGGAAGGATAAACAGAGCCATTACGCAGATAGGGCGTAAAATCATCGTCGATGCGGACATGGCGCTGGAACTGGCAGGACGCAAAAGCGGGGGACGCGGATAGGGAGGTGCGGCGTGGAAAACAAGGAAAGGAACATCACACCCGAAGAGGCGGTAATCCTATGGCACGTCTCGCGGCTTGACCTTTCGGAAGACTACGAGCAGGCACCCGAAATCCTGAAAGTGCGGGGCTCCGTCATCGGCACGCTGGGAAACTTCAGCGCGTCAATCGGAAAAGCCAAGAGCAAGAAGACGTTCAACGTCTCCGCAATCGTGGCGGCTGCGCTGAAAAACGGGACGGTACTGAACTATACGGCGGAACTGCCCGAGAACAAGCGGAAAATACTCTATGTGGACACCGAGCAGAGTACCTACCACTGCGCAAAAGTGGCAAAGCGGATATTGCGCATGGCGGGACTGCCCACAGACAGAAACCATGAAGACCTTGAATTCCTCGTCCTAAGGAAATACACGCCCGAAGAGCGCATAGCAATCGTGAGGGAGGCAATCTACCGAACCGAAAATGTCGGGCTGGTAATCATTGACGGAATACGTGACATGGTGTACGACATCAACAGTTCCGGCGAGTCCACAAGAGTTATCTCCCTGCTGATGACATGGACGGGTGAAAGGAATATCCACATCCATACTATCCTGCACCAGAACAAGGGGGACGAGAACGCAAGGGGACACATCGGAACCGAACTCAGCAACAAGGCGGAAACGGTGCTGCAAGTGGAGAAGGACAGCAAGAATCCCGATATAAGTACGGTCAAAACCGCACATATCAGGGCGGTGGATTTCGAACCGTTCGCATTCCGTATCAATGAGGAGGCACTGCCCGAACTACTGGACGGCTATCAGTTCAATGACAAAGACACTGAAAAAGGAAACAGGGGAAAGTTCGACCCGTATAGGGACATCACCGAACGGCAGCACCGCATCGCGCTGGAAGCGGCGTACACCCTGAAAGACGAATACGGCTATAAGGAACTCGAAGGGGCTTTGCGGGAAGCCTACGCCTCTGTGGGTGTCAGACTCAGCGACCACAGACTGCGTGACCTCATCACCGTATTGAAAAACAAGCGTATGATAGTGCAGGAGAATGGCAGGAAATACACCTTCAAGCCGGACTTCCACTATTAGCAGCGCAGACCGGAAACCGCTTCGCTTCAACCGCAGTATATATATACAGCAAAGTGAAGTGAAGCGTTTCGGAATGCGGTAAAACCGCTTCACTTCAACCGGGGTATATATATATGGTGAAGTGAAGCGGATATATACAGACCGTACCGCAGACATGTACGGGCGAAAAGAAAAAACAATATCCACTTAAACAGAAACCCACATGAATACGAATGAAGCGAAGCGGATACGCATAGAGGAATATCTGCACAGTTTGGGCTACAACCCGGTAAGACGGCAGGGAAACAGCCTATGGTACAAGTCACCGTTCAGGGACGAACAAGAACCGTCCTTCAAGGTGAACACCGAACGCAACCTATGGTATGATTTTGGCGCGGGCAAGGGTGGCAATATCATCGCACTGGCGCGGGAGCTCTACGCGTCCGACAGCCTACCCTACCTCTTGAAACGGATAGCGGAGCAGACACCCAGCGTGCGCCCGGTCTCCTTCTCTTTTGGCGGGCAACCACTCTCTAAACCGAGTTTCCGGCAGTTGGAGGTGGTGCCGCTTTCTTCCCCCGCCCTATTGTCCTATCTGCGGCAGAGGGGAATAAATACGGAACTAGCAAAAAGAGAATGCAGGGAGGTGCGCTATCTGACCGACGGCAAACCCTACTTTGCCGTCGGCTTCCCCAACCGTTCGGGAGGCTACGAGATACGTAACAAGCTCTTCAAAGGCTGCATAGCACCGAAGGACATCACCCACATACAGCAGGAACAGCCGAAGGAATCCTGCTACCTCTTCGAGGGCTTCATGGACTACCTTTCCTTCCTCACCTTGCGGCTGGAAAGGTGTCCTGACCGTCCCGAACTTGACGGTCAGGACTACATCGTGCTGAACTCGACTTCCAACCTATCCAAAGCAATCCGACCTTTGGGCGATTACGGACGCATCCATTGTTTTCTTGACAACGACAAGGCGGGAATGGAAGCCGTTCAGGAACTGCGGGAGGAATACGGGCTGCGCATACGGGACGCATCGCACATATACGGAGGCTACAACGACCTGAACGACTTCCTGCGGGGTAAGCAAAGCGGACAATCCGAACATCAGCAGCAGAAACCGGAGCCGGAGAAAGGACAACGGCAGGAAGAGCAACCGAAAAAGAAAAACAAAGGTATCAGGATGTAACCGTACAGCCAACGGAAGGCTTTGAAAAAGCCATAGCTCATTAGGGCTTTTTCTTCACGCAATGCACGCATCGCTAAAAAAGCCCCAATGAGCAAAAGGGACGCTGCCCCTTTTGAAACCCCGGAGCCATGCGGCATGGGAGCAAGGCAGGGGAAGTATTAACCGAAAAAATGTATTACAGTTATGGGATATGCAGTTTTGCATTTGGAAAAGGCAAAGGGTGCGGACGGCGCAATGTCCACACACATAGAGCGCACCGTCCACCCGAAGAACGCGGACAGAATGCGCACGCACCTGAACCGGGAACTGGTGCAGTTTCCCGAAGGAGTGAAGAACCGCACGCAGGCGATAGCGCACCGGATAGAAACGGCAGGTATCAGACGCAAGGTGGGCACCAACCAGGTGAAGGCAATCCGGGTGCTGCTCACCGGAAGCAACAAGGACATGAAACAAATGGAAGCGGACGGACGACTTGACGGCTGGTGCAACGACAACCTGAAATGGCTGTGGGAAACATACGGGGAGCAGAACCTCGTATCGGCAGTCCTGCACATGGACGAGAAGACACCGCACATACACGCCACTATCGTACCGATAGTGACGGGAGAACGCAGGAAAGCCAAACAAGATGAGCAGAACGGGAAGAAAAAATACAGAAAGAAGAGCCCACAGGATGTACGGCTGTGTGCTGATGACGTCATGGCAAGGCACAAGCTGAAACACTATCAGGACACCTATGCACAAGCCATGAGCAAATATGGCTTGCAAAGAGGAATAGACGGTTCACTGGCAAAACACATCTCCACCATGCAATACTACAAGGGACTGGTAGAGCAGCAGGACAGCCTGCAGGAGAACATAGAAACCCTGCTGGGGCTGGAAGAGGAAGCGCAGAAGAAACTGAAAAAGCTCAAGGGAGAAATCAACGTGCAGAAGATGAAGGGGGCGGCGGTGAACGCAACCACAGCCATAGCGGACGGGGTGAGTTCTCTTTTGGGCGGCAGCAAGGTCAAAAGGCTGGAGGCGGAGAACGAAAATTTGAAGCGGGACACAGCCAATCTGCAAAGACAAGTACAAGCCGAACAGAGGGAACAGAAGAACATGGAGCACCGCCACAACAGTGAGATAATCAGGATAGATCAGAGCTACCAGCAAAAAATCAAGGAATACGACAATAGGCTGAAACAGATAGACACCTATTTCCCTATCGTAACGGAACTGCTGCCCATAGCTGAACAATGCAGGGAAGTGGGGTTCACCGAGGAACTGACAAGGCAAATCGTCAGCCTGCAGCCCGTAGGGTTCAAGGGCAGGCTCTATTCAAAGGAGCACAAGGAAAAGTTCAGGACGGAGCACTCAACGGCAAGCGTAGAGAGAAATCCACAGGAGAAAGGAAAGTTCCAGCTGTGCATTGACGGAATGCCAATACTTGAATGGTTCAGAATGAAGTTTCAGGAACTCAAAGAAAAACTGAGTGTAAGCAACACCTCAAAAGAAGAGAATAAGCCGAAAAGAGGATTGAGATTGTAAAACGTAATATGTAATAAAATAAAAAAATAAGAGGCTTTGGTTTCATTTATTCGGCTGTTTTTCATATTTTTGCATTGGATTGAGTATGCTCTTTCCAAGACATATTAGAATTTTTAGAAGCGTTATGCTTATCTTGTAGATGAAAACGTAGGAAATTTTCAAAGAGTACAAGGATAGCATAGTGGTTCTCACGCTATAGGCGTGGGCTGCTATATCCATATCTGTACTCAAGGTATTTTCCTACGACCTTCATCTAAGACGTGGCATGCAGACCCACGCTTCTTTTTATATAACTCTGCTTAGTGGGGTCTCAGGCGGCTATATATGAAACCAACAACATGATTTCACAAGATGAATTTTCTTTATTTGACCCTCAAAAAACGAGAGCTTCAGTCTTACCTGATAAGCCCGGTAACTATATCATAGTATTACGTAGTACGTCCTCATTGCCCATAAAAGTGCAAATTTCCACTACTCCCATACTAACCTCTTTTCAGCACAAAAAAGAAAAATACAATGTCGTGTATGTAGGCAAAAGCAGTAAAAGTCTGCGTATTCGTGACTATAAACAACATTTCACTGGCACTGCCGGAAATTCCACAATCCGTAAATCATTAGGATGTTTATTGGGATTCAAACTAATTCCAAGAGACATTAACTCTCCCCAAAACGGAAAAACTACATTTGATGAATTTGACGAGCGTACACTGACCGAATGGATGAAAGACAACCTGCTACTTTTTTATTATGCAAATAATGATTATGCAAATGTTGAAAAAGAATTGATTCGCACATATAATCCCCCTCTTAACTTGCAAGGAAATTTCAATAAAACTAATCTTGATTTCCGCAAGGAGCTTTCTGCGCTTCGTTCATGCACTTCAGCGAAACAAGCCCCAATACCAAATAACCAATTAAAACTAAATGCTTATCCACAACAAATGCAATGCAGCAATTGTGGTATAAATCTAACAATTGATGAAGGGTTAAAAAATGAGGAGTACATTAAATGCCTTTCTTGTGGTTGTATTATTCAAAATCCCATCTACATACAAAATAAAAAAAATAAAGAACGCCGACAATGGATAGCGGTATTGATTTTTCTTGTTGTGGTTATAATTTTCAATATTTCAAGTAGAGAATACAGCACTTCTTCAAAGGGTAACAATAGAATCGAAAACTACGGGAGCAACAAAGGACCATCTCAAACAAAAGCTATGGCAGGAGTAAGGGTCTATCTTAAACGGCATTATCTTAAAGACCCTGACAGTTATGAAGGAATAAGTTGGGAAGCCTTTGGTATATATAATAAAGACAATAATACTTATTTTGCTCTTCATAAATATAGGGCTAAAAACAGTTATGGCGGTTACGTGGTGGAAGAGAAACTTTTTGTATTGGATTCTGACGGGAATGTTATAAAAGTTATAGATGACATGAATGAAGTCATTAATGGTTATTGATATAAACAATGAACAAACAATGAAATTATGAAGAAGCAAAATGCTGAAAGACTTTCTGAATATGAGAAAGCCCAAATAGAGTTTGCAAAAGGTAAAGCGGAGTTTCTACAAGGATGTGGCGGTTGCCTGATGATCCCAATCATCATTATCATTCTACTTTGTATAGTAATTTTAATAGGTCTAATCGTTTCTCCTTTTATGGATTAATCAAAAAATTTAATTCTAACTTAAATAATATAGCATTATGAAAAAAATTATTACTTCTATTTTCATTTTGATGTTTTATCTTGGTTGTTCACCATCACAGAAGGATGTACTATTTGCAAACGCTTCTGATGAACAAATCATAGAATGGGGTAAACAATACGTAATCCATTCCATTGAGGATAGTTTGAAAGAAGGAGAAAGTTACAAAATAATGGAATGGATTTTGGCAGAAAAAAAGACAAGTATTCCTGTTGAGGTATGGCAAATGGATAATACATATAAAAAAGATTCAATACCAGGATGCGTCAAGCTATTAGATACACGAGGTATTTTTGATGAACTCGCATTTATAGGAAATGGTGATAGCGCATTTGTAGCCTTCGCTGTTGCATATACAATAGATGAAAAGAATGGAACTAGTTCATTCTTAGAAAAAACTTTTACCCTCGATAAAAACGGTAAAGTATTAGATTGCAACGATTACCTCAGCCCTTCTCAAAAGAGGAAACAAACAGAAGAAAGATTCCACAAAGCTTTGGAACAACTGGGACCTCTTCTCATTCAGTCGGTAAAGAAAGGTGCAGCTATGGCAGGCAAAGATACAAGTGGCATAACAAATGTGACAATTAATGGAAAGACATATTCCGAATAACTTATAATATGACGTATTATGAAGAAAAATGAACGTATTTCAAGTATCAACAGTGTGTTGCGAGATTATTTTGCGAAACATCCTCAAAGCGGAATGATCCTTGCAAAAGAGTTTATGCCTCTTTTTATAAAGAATGGCATTTTCAATAAAGATAATAGGGAGGGGTTACCCATTCGAAAAGTTCTGCGAGATTTGGATACTGAAAATTCATTGGACAAAATTCCCTATGTTCATACTGAAAGGAAACCTAAAACAATCAATTGGTATTTTCGTCCTTTGCTTTTATCGCTTGTGATATTTATGGGTATGCTTTCGAGTTGTTCTTTTAAGTCAAATACCGATTTCCCTGAAGTGACCCATGTAGCTTTCCAAAAAGAAAAACATGGGAAATGGGGCATGGTTGGAGTTAATGGAAACATCTTGTTTGAAAACAAATTTGATAAAAGACCGTCTTATGCAGTAAATGGAGTGTTTAGAATTCAGGATTATGATACAAATCAATATCTTTACTATTCCGCAACTCCAACTCCTAAATTGATAGGAACTCCAAAAGGTTATAAGCAAGGAGGCATATGTAGCGAAGGAATAATTCCTGTTGTTTCTGCGGATGAACGTATTCACTATCTAACAGAAACGGGAGAAACTGCTTTTTATTTGCTTCCGTATCAGGGGAAAGAATTCTTATGTGTATCTCCGTTCTTTACGGAGCAACGTGCTTGGTTTCGGTTAGAAAATCGTAAATGCGGATATATAGATCCACAAGGCAATGTTGTGATAGAACCTATTTATGATAACGCTTTCCCTTTCCATGAAGGAAAAGCTATTGTATATAACAAAGAAGCTGACAAATGGTTAGTTATCGACCCCAATGGAAAAGAATTATTTGAAGCCAGTTCCAATGGGTACCAACAATATTCATACACCTTTTTTGAAAACGGATATTGTTTAATAGAAAACTTCTTACTCAATGAAAAAGGCGAAAAAGCACAGAGATTCCCCTCTAACATTTACAGTATTTCACCTTTCATTGACAATGTTGCCTTATTTCAAGACAGTAAAACTGGATTATGGGGACAACTTAACATAGAAGGAGAAAGTATCGGAGAGCCTAAATATTCGCGAGCTTTAGGTATTATAGACGATTGGATATATGTTGCTGATACAATTGCCAATTTAAGAGATGAATGGGACAATCAATATATGAATGTATATGCAATAAACTCTAAAGGTGAAATTAAAAATAAAATAGAAAACGTTTCATGTTTTTACCCATTATCCCAATATGCCATAATGGCAGAAAATGAGAAATATTACTTTGCTGACAAAAAAGGGAATCCGATAGACAACAACTCTTATTACAAAATTTCAGTTCCCCCATTTACAGATGCTCCCAGTTATTCACCCTTTTGGTCTTCTTTAATAGCACCTCATTCCATGTCTGATTATGATGCTTGGGGAGTTGTAACCAATTATATAGATGAAAAGAAAACATTGGCGTCAATATTTGATAAATTAACATCCGATGGCATTGATAGTTTAAAAATGGGTCAAACTATTTCAAGAATCATGGATTTATACAATATAAAACAAATGCCAGCAAATGGGATGGTTGACTTGCATAACAGAGATTGGGGCATAAATCAGGTTTTTGCAACATATTCCGTTGGCATTCTTTATAAATGTAAGTGTGCAATTGTGATTAAAGTAGAGATTAATGCGAGTGCTTCACCGATAGGTGATAATCCTCAAAGATTATTTGATGCTATACCACAATATCTTACAGAAACTTTGGGATTAAAAAGGGAAGATGAAAACCTTTATCGTTCTGAAGATGCTTGTTATGATATTGTTTATTATGAAGGAGAGAATTCGTTCTTTCTAATGTCTAAAGCGATAACAGAGAAATAGTTAAGAAACATTCATGTATAATCGAACACTTAAAAATATTCCCGTACAGAACATCAAATTCTGTACGGGGATACTTTTATACATAAAAAATAATTATCTAAGTATTGTGGACCTGGGGAGAATCGAACTCCCGTCCAAACGAGGAAACCATATGCTTTCTACATGCTTATCTTTGCCTAAAATTTTCGAACATAAGCAAGACCAAAGCCACCAACTTATGCCTTATCCTCTAAAGTTTCGTAAGAGTTACGAGGAAAAACTCAAACTATTCCCGATTTTACTGTGCCACTTTATCAAACGCTTCGGAACAAGAGCTTTTGAGTGACATCTCGTTTCTACCACTTTGGCGGAAATAAAGCTAATCTACTATACTTCGATTAAGCAGCGAGAGCATAATTTTCGTTGCCAGATAAATTTTTGAAAACTGGGATTATAGTGCCAATCAACCACGCACTGCATGCTTACATACCATTCCAACTCGCTGTCAATTCCAGTCAAGCCCAAAATGATTTTGCAAAGATAACGTTTCTTTATTACTTAAACAAATCCATAGATTAGTATCTTTGTATATTAGAAAATATCATACTGTTAATTTATTTAAGAAATAGACTATCATTCAATATAAAGAATGATAAATAAACATCTGCCACATTAAACCGGGTGTAAATTAGGGTGTATTATTCATAACTACCTAATAATCAACATCTATTGTGGAGCTGGAGGGAATCGAACCCTCGTCCAAACGAGGAAATCATAAGCTTTCTACATGCTTATCTTTGCCTAAATTTTCTATCCCCGATGTAACTGCACCACTGAACCGGAATGCTTCGGAGCAACAGCTTCCGAGTGATGTCTCGTCCTGGCACCTAGTGCCTGGATTAAGCTAATCTACTGTGATTCGATTAAGCAGCAAGAGCGTAATTAGTTTCGCCAGATAAAATTTTGATAACTGATATTTAAGTGGAAATTACCGACCCACTGCATGCTTACCTACCATTTCTGCCCGCTGTCAAATCCAGTCAACCCCAAATTCTTCTAACCAACAGAAAATCAAAAGAATACAGCATTGCTAAAAGTTAGCGGTAACAAACCAGTAACAAAAGGTACATAAATAGCACCTTACTGCTGCTTTCTTTGGTACAAAGATAGAAATTCTTTTGTTACCACATACAATATCTTAGCAATTATTATCAAAGTTATCAATCACTAATACCAACTAACTTTAATCTTATAATCACACTTAACCATATAAAATAAACCAAAAAGTCAAGGATGTAAGCAGCTTCAAATATATACTATTATATTCTATATATTAAATATATAATTATATATAGCTAATTCATTCTTTTATCAAAAACTTTTCATATTTTTGCATCGTATACAACAGTCGTGTTGAATTACTATTTATGAAAATATAGCGTTTTGCTATTGGACTTGATTTCAGAAAACTACCACTTTTCAACCAATACAAGGACAATAGGCACAAAAAACGCCTTCGCTTAAGCGTGGGTGGTGCTTATTTGTATTGGTGGGTATGTGGTAGTACCTCTGGAATCAAATAATGTACAACTCACGCTCTTTTTATGTTTAGACGTGAGGTAAGTATTGATTTTATTCACTTTATGTTTAATTATAAAAAGAAAAATTATGAAAAAGTTTTTAAGTATGACGCTGTTGTTTACAGCTATGTTTTTAACGTTCTCTGCGTGTTCAAGCGATGACGATGATTTTGATTATCCAATGGACACTCTTTATGGTTCATGGGAAGGCATTAGCATCAATGTAAATGGAGGTTGGGTAAATATAACCGAATATCCATATACAAAATTTGCCTTTTCCATTAGTTTTAACTCGGATGGAACTTATTCCGGTAGAGGATATTTTGGAAATGGGTCTGGAACTTACACTGCAAAAGGAAAAACAATTATTACCTATGTAAATAATAAGGAGTATTTAAGATATGAAGTTAAATCATTATCTAATAATATTGCAGAACTATCAATGACTGTTGATGGTTCTGGAGAAACTTTAGAAGTTAAAGCTAAGAAGAAATAAAAAAGGAGCAAACTATGTCACTACCACTTATTATTTGCCTTATAATTTGGGGCGGAATAACATTATTTAACGGATTAACAGGAAAGAAATAATAGTCGTAGATTAAAATAATCTATCATCTTAGCAACCAATTAATACCGGAGCAAAACGCTCCGGTATAATCCAAAGTTATATAAGACTAATACTGTGTAACTTTGGTGTTTGCTGTCTTATTTTATTAATACAAATAATTTATTTAAGAGTTCTCTAACAGAAGAAAGTTAGTAGAATAATGTTTAACTATAAAAATTAGATTTATGAAAAAACTATTTTTCATATTAATTTCAATAATTGTGGCAATAAACATCAATGCACAAAATTGGACGATAAAACAAATGAAGGATAAATTTGGAGATAATGCGTCTGGATGCTATTACATGAACACAATAGCAAAAGGTTCGTTTAGTAATTCTGCCACTATAAAAGATAATTTAATCGTTTCATTTTCTTATTTAGGAAGTTTTCGATTAGAACTATTAGAATATGGCTCTAATCTCGCTACATTTGAAAATGGAGAATTTGGCGTGTTAGATGTCAAAGACCAAGATGGAGAAGTATATCATATATTAGTAAAACAAAAAAATAATTACTTAGAAATTGAGGAAAAAAAATATGTCGATGGCTTATTAGCCTTGTTGCATGTTTCAACAAATCTTAAATGCTACTATGAAGAAAAAACAGAGTACTCTAAATCTACATATAACTTTACTATAAATTGTATTGGATTTGCTAAATGTGCACAAAGATATATTGATGTTTTGAGAAAAAAGGAGTAATATAGAGCATCATTAGAATGGCAAACTAAAAAAAAATAGAAAAAATAAAAACCAAACCTGCATTTTACGCTTGTAAGTAGGATAGATCACCCCTTCCCCCTTGGATTACCGTCCTTTCTCTTATTTTAGACCATTTTATAGAATGAGGAATACAATATACCATCAGAGTAGAGAAAGTTGCTAAAATACCAATATATTACAGCTTATATGAACTGTAAAAAGCTACTCTAATTAACTAATAGAGTAGCTTTCTCATATTTAGTTTATGAAATTTATTATCTATGAAACTTTTCAGATGTAAGCTCCAATATTTTTAATATCATCATCCAGTTCTTTAATAAGCTCATTAGATGTTTTTAAAACTGCCTTTGTTGATACGTCCTGTATTTTTTTCTTTAATCTGGAGTAGCATTTTCTATCGTCAAATACTTTAGCGTCTTTTAATTCTTGCAAAAAATCCGCTATCTGTGTCTGGTCGCTTTGAGCCATCAATCGGGCTACAAACACATAAAAAGCATCTGAAACGGTCTTAATCTCATCCATAACACCAGTTTTTATTTGGTTATTCTTTGATATTGAAAAATAACTATCTTGGTATCGCTTCATCAATAATTGATAAAAGAGATTTTCTGATAGAGTTGAGGCTGTAACCTCTGATACTCCCAACTGTTGGGGCAATCGTCCGTTTAACCTCATTTCATACTTTAATAAGTTAGCCTCATCAAAGCCAACAGGCAAAGCCATATTTTTAGCTACTGCATCAGCTTTTTTATCATAGAAAACAAAAACTTTGAGTTGCTGTTTTCCTTTGGGCTTGTAGTACAATGTTCCTACATCAAAGTGATACCTTAGTAGCTTTGGCATATCGCCCAACTTTGAAAGATAGTTTTCTACTGGGTGTGCCATTACAAACTGTGTCCCAAACTCCAATCCTGTAACTTTGGCATCATTTAAATTAATATGCAGACTATCTGATAGTTTTTCTATTGCTTGGGCTGTGCTATGTCTATCCAGTGGGTAAATATTGTTAGGGTATAAATACTTTGCTAAACTGCCTATTATCGATATTCCACCTGTATAGATAGATACTTTCAAGCCCTCCAAACTGCCAAAGGTGCAAACCTCACCTGTTTCATGGTCTATCTGATCTTTTGCTCTATCCAAAAACTTGCTTACATCTGGAGTTTCTCTGGTTCTTGCTGTCCATAATTTTACCTTATCATACATTGTTACCAAAATTGGGGTACAAACTACATATTATTATAAGGCATCTACTTGTTCAGCCTGTTCTCTCAAAGATTTTATAGCCTCATCAAACCCACCCATCATAAGCTGCTTACAGTATGAAGAAATTAGGACTTTTGCACCGTCTAATACAATTAATTCAATAACAGTAGGTCTTACTATATTGGCGTTCTTATCTTGATGGATAATGAAAAGATAACCATCATCTTTGTAGTCATAAAAAGGGTTAGCCTTTTGTTTACTACTATATGTTTCAGTCGCCAAAGGATAGCCATAGGCAAAGCCGCTCAATTTTCCATCAATAAAGTAATCTTTCAGCCCTGTAAAGTTTAGACTATCTTTTGCTTGTAATTTCATAGCAGGTGAATTGTCTTTCTTGCTACCACTGTCTTTGCTCACTTGCAGGTACATTGATACTTTACCATCTCTGCCTATTAGGGCTTTCATTGGTGGGAAATAGCCAGCTTGTGCAGTTATCCTATATTTAGATGTTTTGCCATTGCCTGTGCAATCTTCCATTCTTGCATAGTAGCGGATATTAGGAGTAATCATAAAGCACCCCCTTTCTGCATCCTACCTGTAACAACATAGTTTGTTGCTTTCTGATCGGTTTCCTGTGTGGTTGCTACTCGGTTCTGTTTCATCCATGCCTCAACCTCTGCACGGTCAAAGTATATTTGTTTGCCATTAGGCTTGTAGTGTGGTATCTGGTGACTACAAGTCAGCTTATACAGGTGGCTTTTGCTAAATCCTGTAAGTAACGCAACATCTTCAAAGCAAAATACATTCTTTGCAGCTAATAGGCTGTATCGCTCTATTCTATCCAACTGTTCTTTTATTTCTTCTGACATAATAATTATTTATTATAAAATTAAATATTATTGGGCGTGTACTTTGCCCGGATGCTTTGTAATTACATTGCAAATATCAGCAAGAAAGAAAAGAAAAAGCCCCTATATGATCCCCATATAGGGCACATATAAGGGTGCTATATTATATTGCTATGGCTATTAAAACAGATTATCTACATCTTTACAACCATCAGGTAAAACTCCTATTTTCTGATAATCTCGTTTTGCTCCAGATAGACCACTAATACCAAATAAGGTTTCAAACGGTTTCCATGACGTTTTAGGCTTGCCATCATATTCACCTTTACACAAGCCTAAATATTCACTTGCCTTATCAGCAAAATAGGCTAATAAGGCTTTAGATTTAAACCATTTGTAAGCATCATCACATAATCCTGCTTCCATTGCTTTTTGGAGTATATTCTTAGCCTTATCAGAATTTAATTCATTAGGAAACGGTCTCTTTTTTTCACTCTGTTTTATCTGCTTATCTCCATTCTGATACAGAAAATGATTATACGACATGCAGATTCTTCTAAAAACTTGCCCTACTAAATCCTGTATGGTATATATATTATTTGTAATTTCAGTAACAACATCAATAAATATAGAATCAGACCTTTTAGCCAAATACTCCACGCATGATTTATCTACATCTTGGTAATTAATAGAACTAAATAACGGTTTAATAAAAATATCAAAATATTTCTCAAAGCTATCCACATTTGGACATAATTCTATAAATTCATCTTGAAGATCATCAACTCCAATAATTGGATAATTCTTCAATACATTAAAAACTTCTACAAAAAAATCGTCACCTGTCCATAACTTATTTTCAATCATTTTTTTCATTAACTCCTTCAATGTATCAGATTCGGACACATTAATAATAGTTATGGGACAAAGCCGATAATAAACAATAGCCCTAGCTCTTACTTGTAATCTAATAATATCATCAACTTTCCATTCACAATATATCGTAGGGGTTAAACTATATATAACCTCAAACAACATTTCTGCTGCTGCTTTTGCTTTTATAGGTGCTTTCATAAAATTTAATCAAATATACCGTTTTGTCTATTTACTGCCTCTTTCTGCTTCTTATCTATGATTTTAGCATAAATCTGTGTAGTAGCTATTTTTGTATGCCCCATCATCTTTGAAACGGTTTCTATTGGAGTACCTAATGACAAATTTAAGGTAGCTGCCGTATGTCGAGAACAATGAAATGTAATATGTTTATTTACTCCTGCAGATTTTACCCATCGAGCTAATTGCTTATTTGCACTATCATTCTTAGGTAAGGAAAATATTGTATTCTCATCACTAGCATTTCCTCGTTCTGGCAACCATTTCAAAGCCTCATCACTAATATAAGCATTTTCACCCCGTTTCACTTTCTTCATCTTAAACCTCAATAATACACTACCGTCATTATCTTTGGCTAATTCTCCCCATGTAATAGATGAGACATCACTATATCTTAATCCTACTAAACAACAAAAGAGGAAAGCCCGTTTCAAAATATCATTCTTACAAGGAGTTACTATCAGCTTTTTAATTTCATCCACTGTAAGAAACTCCCGCGTCCCCTCCTCATCTTTAGGCTTATCATCATTATCCAATTTATCTATAGGATTTATGGTTATAATATCAGCTTTAACAGCTTTTCTAAGCACATACTTGAACTTCATAAATAAATTATGTTGTGTGTTCTGGCTCAAAGTTATCTCCTTATCTCTATCTGTTCCTGTTCTTTGATAATTAAAGTTCTTAGCTGTTTTCAGATAAGAAATAAAGCCTTTAATATAATCTTTATCTACTTGCTTCAACTGGGTATCATCCCCTGAATACAAAGATATATGCTTTGCCAAAGCCTGTAATGTGTAGTAATAACCATGTTTATTACCACTTCTTTTTAATGCCTCATCAGCTTGATATAAAATGTAGGCAATAAGATTTACTTTCCCCTTAGGGGATATAAAACCAGCCCCCCTTTTGTTCAGTTCGGCTATCTTTTCATGTAGGATAGTATATGCTATTTCTAAAGTCTGTCGGTTTTGCTCCTTTACTGATAAATCGGTTTCTTCATTCAGGTACAACTTTAAAAACTCATATTGCCGTTTACCATCCTTATACAAATCCAAATAGAGGGAAAGACTATTTGATAGTATTTTCACTCTTAATTTAATAGGTTCTTTAGGTCGATTTTTGAGCCGTTCCTTTTCCTCCTTTGTAGGTTCAGGGAAATAACCTGCCATCAATTCAGCAGGCGTTTTGAAGAGTTTTTGTGCTTTTCTTGCCATAATTGTACCTCATTTTATTGTTACTAATTTGTTACCACCACAAATATAAGCATTTACATTCAAAAACGAGTAACAAACGAGTAACAAAAAGTATATAAATAACAGCCAAACAAAGGAAAACAACAATGTTCAAGACTAGGCTATAAAACAAAAGGAAACGCCCTATTTATCGGCATTTCCTTTCTTTTTATTATCTTTTATTTTCTCTTAAAAATCCGCTTAGGTGGTCAAATCCAGTCAAGCCCAAATTTTTATTCGTACAGAATAGCGATTGTTTAGAACGCTTTCCAAGAGTGCAAAGATAGGAAATGTTTTCTAATTTACGAGAAGACGTTAGCAAATATTATATCAAAGCACTATCTTTACGGAGCTATTTTATATTTAAGGTGAAAAAGCATCATGAAAAATCAACCAATAATAAGCTACTTATGATTAAGACATATCTATCTAAAACATCTATATTCAAAGCATTTGCCGCTATTTGCATATTCGGAATCAGTATCAGTGGCTGTACTTCTAAAAAAAAGACTCCTATGGAAACAACCGATACAACGGAAAACGAACTAACCATGTTGGTGGGTACTTACACATCAGGAACCAGTAAAGGGATATATAGCTACCGCTTCAACGAAGAAGACGGGACTGCCACTCCGTTAAGTGACACGGAAGTTGAAAATCCTTCTTATCTTGTTCCATCTGCCGACGGGAAATTCGTCTATGCAGTCAGTGAATTCAATAATACACAAGCTGCCGCCAATGCATTTGCCTTCAATAAAGAAAAAGGAACTTTGCAACTATTAAATTCACAGCAAACGGGAGGTGAAGATCCCTGTTATATCATCGCCAGTGGAAATAATGTGATAACCGCCAACTACAGTGGCGGCAGCATCTCCGTTTTCCCTATCGCAAAAGATGGCTCGCTCCTACCCGCTTCCGATATTATACAATTCAAAGGTACGGGAGTAGACAAGGAACGACAAGAGAAACCGCATTTGCATTGTGTCCGTATCACTCCGGATGGTAAATACTTGTTTGCCGATGACTTGGGTACAGATCAAATACATAAGTTTATCATTAACCCAGCTGCAAATGCAGAGAATAAAGAAGCATTTCTGAAAGAAGGATCGCCTGCTGCCTTTAAAGTGAAAGCCGGTTCGGGCCCCGCCATCTGACTTTCTCGCCAAACGGTCATTACGCCTATTTGATTAATGAGTTATCGGGCACAGTAATCGCTTTTGAATATAAAGACGGAGATTTAAAAGAGATCCAGACAATCGCTGCCGATACGGTAAACGCACAAGGAAGCGCCGATATTCATATCAGCCCGGATGGAAAATTCCTGTATGCCAGCAATCGTTTGAAAGCAGATGGTATTGCCATATTCAATATCCACCCGGATAACGGAATGTTGTCAAAAGCAGGCTACCAACTGACAGGGATTCATCCACGCAATTTCATCATCACGCCTAATGGCAAATACTTGTTGGTTGCTTGCAGAGACAGCAATGTGATACAAGTTTATGAAAGAGATACAGATACAGGACTATTAACAGATGTACAGCAGGATATAAAAGTAGACAAGCCGGTCTGCATAAAATTTGTGCCATAATTTGTCATAATCTCCCGGCTATTCATCAACTACTGATAGCCCTTTACTTTTTATTTTGAGCAATCCGATTGTCAGGAATTTGAGTCTTCACAACGATTTTACTCCCGTTCTTGGTACACTTGATACATTCTTTCCGCAATGTTCTCTCTTTTAAGTCAAAAATGAGATTCGGATTAAAATGTTGCCCGTTAATACGGGTTTCGAAGTGTACATGTTCGGTAGTGGCACGACCGGTACGTCCTGTCAGCCCGATAGGTTGTCCGGCTTTTACAACATCACCAGTTTTAACCAGATTCTTGAAATTGTGGCTATAAAGTGTTTCTAATCCGTTAGCGTGACGGATTACAACGATATTTCCGTAGGCATAATAGGGTTTCGACATACGCACCACTCCATCAAAAGCAGCACGAATCGTATCTTTTGCACAAGTCTTAATGTCTGTTCCCGAATGTCCTCCACGAGTTCCATAGGCAGAGATTACTTTTCCTCCGGGTAACGGGAAAGCATATTCGTGATCTTTCAGAGAATCCAAATGCAGATAGATATGATTGCTTTTAGCAAATAATCCGGGAGTAGCTACCCGTACATCAGCCATTTCGCGGGCAGAGAAGGAAGGTTTATCCTGCCCGTCGGCAGTCAGTGGCAATAATAAAACTGTCAGTAAGATAAGTATGTTTTTCATGTCTTTTTTCTTAGAGCACTCATTCTAATTATTCGAAGAATACGATTTCGCCTCCATCCGATTCTGTATAGTTTCTTAATAAGGTCTGTATCATTTCAACAGCTTCTTGCAAACCTTCTTTTCCGTTATAACCGTTGACTATAGCTAGGATATGAGTAGTTCCGAGATCCATTTTCGTACGTTCATGATCGCTTGTCGGGGTTCCGATTCCGCCGAAAGAATCACGATATACAGGTAATCCTTCGATATTCAATACACCGCGTCCGATACCTTCAAACGGTTCTCCTGCTTTGCCGATACCGAGTTCAAGATGCGTACCTTGTATTTTGTCCGCGTCAAAACCACCGATCGAATGTCCCGTACGAAGAGACACTAAATTAATAAGGTCTACCAACGTATCAATCTGATATAAAGGAATTCCACGCATCAGGCGGCGGCGTAGAGCTTCGGCTGACGGACGGTAACGCCCGGGGTCTTTGCCACAACGTTTATAAGCCTCACGGGTAGCAAAGATAACAGGTTGACGTTTGATGTCTTCCATCTGCGTAGTGGAAGTCAGTTGCCCAGTAAAAGCGTTGATTTCCTGCCAAAGACCTTCGCTGTAAGCTGTATTCTTCACCGCAGCGTACACAGCAGCTCCGGCAAAAACCGGGCATGTGTCTTTTATTTCTTTAGATACTTTTATTTCAAACATAACTAATCATAAACCAATCATCAGTGCCCTGCTCTATTATGGACGCTAATTATTACTTTCTTTTCTAATCATTATTCCCGACAATGTACGACCGGAATCTATGCCCAGTCTACGTGCGGAGAAGAATTCATCATGATGAATATAGGAACAAATTCCAGCCACTTCTATCTGCTCTGCAGGCACTCCGGCATTCAGTAATTCAATCCGATTTGCTTCCCACAAATCAATATGATACTTTCCGGTTTTTCTCTTTTTAACAGAAATAAGAGACATATCGAAGCCACTTTCTTTAAAAGCTTCGTACACCTCATCACCCACTTCAAATGATGCGAGTGAAATGCTCGGACCGATACAAGCTATCACATCTTCGCCCTGCGTTCCGAACTTCTGATTCATATGCTCCAGCACATTGCTGACAATATGCTTCACTGTTCCTTTCCATCCGGCATGAATGGCAGCCACCACTTGCAACTTCTTGTCGTACAACAATACAGGTACGCAATCCGCAGTTGTAACGCAAACGCAATATCCCGGTACATTGGTTATCAAAGCATCAATACCTATCAAAAGATCCTGTCTTATTCCTTCCGAAGTATCAAAGTACCATTTATCAATCACCATACTTGCGGCACCATGTCGCTGCTCGGCTATGAATAATTCTTGTATTTCCCACTTCATCAATTGAAACAACCAATGTCGGTTACGAATAAGATTCATAGACGAGTCGTTCGTATAAGGCGAGCAATTGAATGAGGCGTAAGCCCCGGAACTAATACCTCCGTGACGTGTAGTCACGAAATGAGCGACTTCAGGATATGCCTTGAGTGACTTATACCCCTTCAACTCTTTGCGTTTTGTAAGTGAAATCATTTTTCTTCCCAATCTTCTTCCTCGTATTCATAATCGATATCATCGTCGTCGTCGACATCTTCCTCATATTCATAAACGATGTCTTCATCTTCGCCCATGTCTTTGAGTTCCTGTTGCAGACGGGTCACGTCTTTCGGACGGTGAACGATGTCCTCTATCTTATTGCTTTCCTTGTTCAGTTCTTCCCAAAGGATGTCTTTCAACACCGAGATGCCCAAACCGGAAACAGAAGATATGAATACATGTGGAATGCCTTCCGGCAATGTAGGTTCAATCTCGTCCATCAACTCCTGATCGAGCATATCACTCTTGGTGACAGCCAACACACGTTGCTTGTCCAACATTTCAGGATTGAAGGTACGCAGTTCTTTCAGCAAGACTTCATATTCTTTACGAATGTCGTCGCTGTCTGCCGGAACCATAAACAGCAGTAATGAATTACGCTCGATATGACGCAAGAAACGCAGTCCCAAACCTTTTCCCTGACTGGCACCTTCGATAATACCCGGTATGTCCGCCATCACAAAGGATTTTCCACCGTGATAGGAAACGATGCCCAAGTTGGGTTCGAGCGTAGTAAACGGGTAATCGGCAATTTTCGGTTTGGCAGCCGAAATGGAAGAAAGCAAAGTTGACTTTCCCGCATTCGGGAAACCTACCAGACCGACATCGGCAAGCAGTTTCAGCTCCATGATAACGGTCATTTCCTGCATCGGCTCTCCTGGCTGCGCAAAACGCGGAGCCTGACGGGTGGCCGTCTTGAAATGCCAGTTACCCTGACCGCCGCGACCGCCTTTGAGCAAGACCACTTCCTGTCCGTCTTCTGTTACGTCACAAAGATACTCCCCTGTCTCGGCATTATAAACTACCGTTCCGCAGGGCACTTCTATTATTTTATCCGCACCGTCTTTTCCGAAGCTACGTCCTTTGCTCCCCGATTCACCATGACCGGCCATTGCATGACGGTCATACTTCAAGTGCAGCAATGTCCAGTAATTACGGTTACCGCGCAAGATGATATGACCTCCTCTTCCACCATCGCCCCCGTCGGGACCTCCGTTAGGACAATATTTCTCGCGCCTCATGTGCGTAGAGCCTCTTCCGCCCTTACCTGAGCGACAGTATATCTTTACGTAATCAACAAAATTCGATTCAGCCATATTTTTTTAAAGAGTTAAAGTAGTCAGTAGTTAGAGCAGTTAATTAGAACACTCCGGCTACTGACTTATTTATTTATAATATTGTATTATTACAATTTATCTACTGCTTCGCAGATTTCAGCGAAGATACCTTCCATAGTACCCAAGCCGTTGATGTGTTGGTATTTCTTTTCGTTCTTGTACCAGTCGATCAGTGGAGCAGTCTGTGAATGATATACATGCAGACGTTTCTTGATTGTCTCTTCGTTATCATCAGCACGACCGGAATCCTTGCCACGTTTAATAAGACGTACCATCAGTTCTTCTTCCGGAACATCCAAGTCAACCATTACAGAAACGTCCTGTCCTCTTTCTGCCAACATTTTCTTTAATGCTTCTGCTTGTGCAATTGTTCTTGGGAAACCGTCGAAAATTACACCTTTGCTATCTTTGAAGCTGTCGAATACGCTTGCCAGAATATCAATCATTAATTCATCAGGAATCAATTGACCTTGGTCGATGTAACCTTTAGCTGTTTTACCCAGTTCTGTGCCATTCTTGATTTCAGCACGCAATACATCTCCTGTCGAGATGTGATTGATTCCATACTTTTCTACGATACGTTCGCTCTGTGTTCCTTTTCCTGAACCCGGAGCACCGAAAATTACGATGTTCAACATTTTGTTATTTACAATTTAACGATTTACTATTTACCATTTAAACTGGTACCTATTTAATATTAATCTACTACTGTATAAATATCGGGATAATTACGTCCGAAACCATCATAATCCAACCCGTAACCTACGATAAAGTCGTTCGGAATTTCCATCGCTACATATTCAATGTTGAGGTTTACCTTGAGCTTTTCAGGTTTCACCAACAGAGAAGCGATATGGATAGCTTCGGGATTGCGTGTACCTAATGTTTCGAGCAGTCGCTGCATCGTCAGTCCTGTGTCTACAATATCTTCTACGATTACAATGGTACGTCCGGCAATGTCTTCATTCAGGCCGATTACCTCTTTAATCACTCCGGTGGAAGTGATGCCCTGATAAGACGCCAACTTCACAAATGAGATTTCACAAGGGATGGTGATGTGCTTCAGTAAATCAGCGGTAAACATGAACGAACCGTTCAACACACTAAGGAAAAGCGGATTCTTACCTGCCAAATCGCGGTTAATTTCGTTCGCTACGCGAATCACTTCTTTCTGAATTTCTTGTTCCTTAATGGAAACGGTAAACAATTTGTCTTTTATCTGAATGGTATCCATAACCGGTAATTTAAAAATAACCTTGCAAAAATACGATTTTTTATTCTACCCCGTGCATCATCTTCTGTAATTTCTTCGAGAGAAGGAACAGAATCAACGAAGCAACACCGGACATCACGACGAATACCATAAAGAAATCATACATGGTAGCAATCTGATAACCAAAGATTGACTTCACTTTTCCGGCTTCCGGATAGAGTCCGCTCAACATTCCCGCAAATTTATTAGCTGTGGCAGTAGACAGATACCAGATTCCCATCATCAAGGAGGCGAAACGCAGCGGACTCAATTTATTTACCATTGAAAGTCCGATAGGCGACAAAGCTATTTCACCCATGGTATGAATAAAGTAAAGTCCTGTCAGCCAAATCATGCTCACTTTCACTCCGGGAACTGCATCTTTCACTCCGAAACAGATGAAAAGATAACCTAAAGAAAGGAGTAACAGACCAATCGCTTGTTTGGTAGGAGAAGCAGGTTCCATCTTTCGCTTGTTCAGGAAACCCCATACACCCGGCATGATATATGCCAGGACAACTACAAACAGTGGATTGAAGGATTGAAACCATGAAGCCGGCATTTCCCAACCGAAAATGTCACGATTCGTCTGTTCGGATGCGAAGAGAGTTAAAGAAGCTCCCGCCTGTTCGTAGGCTGCCCAGAAGAAGATGACAAAGAAGGCTACTATATAGATAACGAAAATACGGCTGCGTTCTATTTTTGTCAATGAACCGTCTAACAGGATCAGAACAGGGAAAACAATGCAGGCGGTAAAAATGCCGATACTCACCCAATCGCCTTCAAATGCATAGTTAAAGAAGGCTATTAAAGCAATGGTAAGAATTGTGATTACAAGGGTGTTACGTACTTTGGTACGTTTGTCCATCTTCGGGTGTGAGATATGGTCGGCCTTGTCTTCTTTCTTTTCACGTTTAGCATCGGGGATAATACCAATCGGTTCTCCGGAAGGAGAAAAAAGATATTTATTCTTTTGAGTCTCGAAAAGAACAACGGTGAACAGTGTCATGATTCCGGCTGCAAGAAATCCCCATTTAAAGTCATGCGGATCACCGGTATCACCCAGATAACCACAAATCAAAGGAGCAGCAAAAGAGCCTACATTCACTCCCATATAAAAAATGGTGTATGCAGCATCCAGCCGCCTGTCTCCGGGTTCGTAGAGCTGACCTACCAGAGAAGAGACAGTGGGTTTGAAGCAACCATTGCCCAAGATCAGGAAGCCTAGTCCGCCATACATCATCCAGTGGGCAAGGTTTGTATTATCTAAAGTGGAAGCACTCATAAACATCAGGAATTGTCCGACTGCCATCATTACCGCTCCCCAAAACACGGAGCGACGGATTCCCCAATATTTATCGGCAATGTATCCGCCAATCAACGGGGTTAAATAAACTAGTCCGGTATAGCTGCCGTAGATGGATGCTGCCGCTTCTTTATCAAACAATAATGCCTGCGTCAGGAAAAGAATAAAGATCGCACGCATACCGTAATAACTGAAACGTTCTGCCGTGCTTGTCGCGAAAATCAAATAAAGGCCTTTCGGATGCCCTTTCAATGCACTCATGAATTTATGTGTTTAGTAGTTTATGGGGTGCAAAGGTACAGAAAAAGTAGATTAGATGCTTCTCTTATCAAACAGAATAATAGGGGGAATAGTAAAAACGAGCATAAAAAATCCTACTGATCCACTTCATTACTTTTTTAGCAGTGTAAATAATAAAGTGGAGATCCATCTTAAATGTAGGTTAGCTACCACCTTAGCCAAAAGTAAATTCGACATTTTCGATACTGGCAAAAAGCATTCCTTCTCTTTTCCTCAAAAAGATCTTGTCTTCTCGGGCCAGCCAACCAATAGCAAGAGCTACGTCTTCAAACGTCAAACTTAATTCACGGCACAAATCGAACATTGAAAGTTCACCTTTTTCATTTAAGATGCGCCATACTTTCCCGGCATTCAAGCCAATTTTTGTCTTTTCCATCATGCAAACTTTAGAAGATTAAACAATCCGTTATTTAGATTTTAATTCATTTTCATTGTGAGCACTGGAAAATGATGTGATGCACATTATCTATCTCCAAAGATAACATTTTTATCGGAAACGGCAAATAATCAAAGGCTTAATAAGGGGAACTGCATTAAAAATTTGTTTAAGAAGGTATGGCGATAAACTAAACACAATTTCCATCCGCCCCTCTACAGAAAAAGATTTTTCATTTCTCATATTCTCATAAATAAGAAACAAGTGGCAGTAAACTAATAAGATAGACTATGAGAAATGATTTAAAAACAGGCATTTCTCATAGTTTCTTCGCAAAATAACCCGGATTTTGCTTCATTTCTCATAGTGTAGTGTGCCGGAAGCTGACATTGAATAAATAAAACTATGTATTCCTTTTGCTTGCTTCCATACACAGTGTCTTAGTTCCACATATTGTGGGAAAAGATTCCCTAAGGCTTGGGAAAGTATTCCCGTATTTTGTGGGAAAGTATTCCCGTATATTGAAGGAAAACTTTCCCACAATATATGGGACAATCGAGACCAATGAGCATCTTCAAGCAAAAAGCCACTATTTTATCTAAATAGTAGCTTCATTTCCTGATAAAAATAAGGCAGGCTGAAAGAAAAAAGGAAGAACAAATGGCTTTTGACTATGAGAAATACCCTGAAATACTATGAGAATAAGGTGGCTTTTGAGCCAAAATATGGGAGAACTTATGAGAAATACCGTTTCGAAAAAGTGTTTCTCATAAGATATCTATTTGATTAGCTTTCGTTTATCGAAAAACAATGAGAATATGAGAAATGAAATGAAGAAATCTTTGGTTCTTCTTCAAATTCCGTGCTACTTATTTATGTTCAATTACCTTATTCATGGCTATTCCGGAGTACTTTAAGATGCATATAGTTTGGATAATTTATTTGCTATTTCTAATATGCCGATATCCCTTTATCCATCGGCCTTTCAATGAGCTTTACTAGCACGGAATTTGATTAAGAACCAAATCTTTTTCAGGAGAAATAAAAGTAAGTTCATAATGGTGCTGCATTGAATTATTTTTTGGCGGAGTTATTCTAACACTTAATAGTTCAAAAGCAGATATTTCTCTGACCCAAAGATAGAACTAATGATGAATTAAAAGTTGCAATTATGGTTTTCTTCCCACAACAAACGGGAAAAGTCAGAAGAATCATGTACATTTGTAATCCGAAAACTAAAAGAACATCGCAATGAAAATATTTCCAAGCAGCAGTATCAAGAAATTGGACGCTTATACCATTGAGAACGAACCTATTGCATCAATCGATCTGATGGAACGTGCAGCAACCGTATTAACAAAAGCCATCACAGACAGATGGAATACGGAAACGCCGGTCACTATCTTTGCCGGACCGGGGAATAATGGCGGAGACGCTCTCGCCGTAGCCCGCATGATGGCTGAAAAAGGATATAAAATCGAGGTATTTCTCTTCAACACGAAAGGAGAACTTTCACCCGACTGCCAAACCAATAAAGAACTGGTAGAAATGATGGAAGAAGTAAAATTCCACGAAATCAGTACCCAATTCGTACCTCCCGTCCTGACGCCCGACCATCTGGTAATCGACGGATTATTCGGTTCAGGCCTGAACAAACCGTTAAGCGGCGGATTCGCTGCCGTAGTGAAATACATCAATTCCTCCCCTGCTATGGTAGTAGCCATCGACATTCCTTCCGGACTGATGGGAGAAGAAAACACATTCAACGTAAAAGCTAATATTATCCGTGCCGACGTAACTTTCAGTCTGCAACTGCCGAAGCTCGCCTTTCTTTTCGCAGAGAACACGGAATTTGTCGGAGAATGGGAAGTGCTGGACATCCAATTAAGCGAAGACGGTATTGAAGAGATGGAAACGAACTACGAAATGTTGGAAATAGAGCAAATCCGTTCACTCATCAAGCCACGCAAACAGTTTGCCCACAAGGGGAACTTCGGCCATGCACTATTGATTGCCGGTTCAAAAGGAATGGCAGGAGCCTCTGTTCTCGCTGCCCGCGCCTGCCTCCGTTCGGGAGTAGGGTTGCTGACTGTCCATGCGCCAATGTGCAACAACGACATCTTGCAGACCTCCATACCCGAAGCAATCGTAGAAACCGACATCAACGAAACCTGTTTTGCCGTACCTACCGACACGGACGACTATCAAGCAGTCGGCATCGGCCCAGGGCTGGGACGAAACGAGGAAACGGAAGCTGCTTTATTGGAGCAACTGGAACATTGCCATACTCCTGTTGTGGTGGATGCCGACGCACTTAATATCCTCGCCAACCACCGTCATGCACTTACCCACCTGCCGAAGGGTTCCATCCTCACCCCGCATCCGAAAGAACTGGAACGTCTGACCGGCAAATGCCAGGACTCTTACGAACGTCTGATGAAGGCTTGCGAATTGGCTCGTGCCGCCCATGTTCACATTATTTTAAAAGGAGCCTACTCCGCCATTATCACCCCAGAAGGTAAATGTTTCTTCAACCCAACCGGAAATCCGGGAATGGCAACCGGAGGTAGCGGTGACGTACTGACCGGAGTAATCCTGGCACTGCTTGCCCAAGGTTACTCAACCGAAGAAGCCGCTAAAATCGGCACTTACATTCACGGATTGGCGGGCGATGTCGCTCAAAAGAAGCAAGGAATGATCGGAATGATCGCAAGCGATATTATCACCTGTCTGCCGACAGCATGGCAACTTGTAAGCGAATAAAAGTTAAGAACTTACCCTTTTTTCAATAACTTCATTAACTTTGTTTTCAAAACCAGTTAAAAAAGAACCGAATATGAAAAAGTTGATTATAGCAGCAGGACTACTAATGACAACGTCCGCCTATGCACAAACCGAAGTACTGACAGGGGTTACCCGAGGAAAAGACTATGGAGTGGTTTACAGTCTTCCCAAAACCCAAATAGAACTTGAAATAAAAGCCAACAAAGTCAACTATACTCCAGGAGAATTCAGCAAATATGCTGATCGTTACCTGCGACTGACCAACGTCTCCGCCGATCCTGAAGAGTACTGGGAACTGGCTAGCGTAAAAGTGAAATCCGTAGGTGTGCCCAACAGCGAAACTACGTATTTCGTAAAATTGAAGGATAAGACAGTAGCACCGCTTATGGAACTGACAGAGGATGGCATTGTGAAAACGATCAATGTTCCTTACAGCAATAGCAGTGTAGGCAAAAAAGCTGCTCCCGCCCCCGCAGTCCTCCAAAAGAAAGCGAATCCTCGCGAATTCCTGACCGAAGAGATTCTGATGGCTAGCTCTACCGCCAAGATGGCCGAGCTGGTGGCTAAAGAAATCTATAACATCCGCGAAAGCAAAAATGCCTTATTGCGCGGACAGGCTGACAATATGCCTTCAGACGGAGCACAGCTTAAGATTATGCTCGACAATCTGAATGCACAGGAAGAAGCCATGACGCAAATGTTCTCCGGCACCTGCAACAAAGAAGAGAGAACATTCACTGTCCGCCTTACCCCTGACAAGGAATTCAACAATGAAGTTGCTTTCCGCTTCTCGAAGAAGTTAGGTGTAGTTGCCAACAATGATTTGGCAGGAACTCCGTTTTATATCAGTCTGAAAGACCTGAAATCGGTCAAGATGCCACAGGAAGATGGTAAGAAGAAGAAAGATTTGGATGGAATCGCCTACAACGTACCCGGACAAGCTATGGTTACACTGACCGACGGTAAAAAGAAACTTTACGAAGGTGAGCTTCCTATTACCCAATTTGGTGTGATAGAATATCTGGCTCCGGTTTTGTTCAACAAGAATTCTACCATCAAAGTTTATTTTGATCCGAATACGGGAGGATTGCTCAAAGTGGACAGAGAAGAAGGGAAATAGAAAAACGAAGGAAGTGAACTTCTAAAAAACAAAGAATATGGTTGGTGAAGGACATGCATTCGACATGATACGCCGAATAAAAGAGGGACGGGAAGCTTCCCGCCTACGTCGTGAACGTGCTAACGATAAGTTGAAGCATCTAAACCGTGCAAACGAACCTTATCCACTACCCAACACCACCCCCGAAGAAATGGAACGTATCATCCACGACTCGGAGAAAAAGAAAGAGAAAGACAGCAATTATTTTGTTTGGGGAACGCTTATTATCATGGGAGTCCTGATAGCAATTGCCGTCATACTTTGGGCTGTATTTATCAAATAAATAATAATAAGTTCCTATTTATACGACTGGTATCACCAGTTTTATAAATCCATCTTTCTGCATTTGAGAAAGATAAGCCGATACACGCAACTCGTAGCCCTCTTCATTTTGAAAGTGGTCTGCGAGTTTTTCTATAATCTCACGAACATTGCGTTTTCCATCTATCAGTTCCCATACAGCTGTACCGTGTTCTTCCAATTTCACATGAAGTTCTTTCGACATTCCTTTTGGCACAAGGAAGCGTTGCATCCACGGATATTTAAAACGGGGAAAGGAGAGCACAATTGTCTCCCCTTCCCTTTCTGCTGTAATATGTTCACTGCGACAGGGAATGACCTCTAACAGGTTGATTTTCTCTTTGGCAGCCATACTTCTTATTTTTTATTTCAGAGTATTCATACTGATACTCTTCTGTTTACACCTTGATACAAAATTCCTTTGTTACTTTAGGTATTGAATTTCCTAGTTACTTTTGGATATTCGCCTCTTCCAAACCGTATCCCTTCTTCTTGTTCTCTGCCTTCAACATCAAAGCCACAATCAGAGCAAGCACACCAAAGAGAGCAAAAATAGCCATCGGCAACGTGTAATCATAAGTCTGTGCACCGTCTACTACCGGACCTTTGCAATAAGTATTCAACACCCATCCGATCAACAAAGGAACACCCATCAATCCCCAGTTCTGTACCCAGAAAATCAATGCATATGCGGTACCCAACTGTTTTTCCGGAATAATCTTCGGAACAGACGGCCACATAGCTGAAGGCACCAACGAGAAGGCAAATCCCAATATAATCATGATGATAGTAGCAAACCACCATATATTCAGTATAGGCAGAGCAAACATCGTATGCACAAAAATAAGCATCACTGATCCGATTATCATCAATGTGGCTCCCTTACCGATACGGTCATAAAGCGAGCCGAACAACGGAGTCAGGATAATCGCACCAATCGGCAACAATCCGGGAATCGTTCCCGCCAACTTCGGATCTACGTTATACTTCTGCACCATCAAGTCGGCAGCATACTTGATAAAGGGGAATACAGCCGAGTAGAACAATACACATAGTAATGCAATCAGCCAGAATCCTTTATTGGTAATGATATACACAATATCTTTCATACGGAACGGCTCTTCCGGCTCCAATCCTTCTGCATCCAAAGAAGCATCCAACTTCTTATCATAGAAAGTATAAAGGAAGAAAGCAATCGTACCCACGCACAACATAATCAGACAAAACAAAATCGGAGCAGGAATATTGGTATGAAATGTGCCACTCTCATCCGTAGATCCGAAAAAGTCGGCCAAAGGAACCGTGAGCACCATTGCCAGAGTTGTTCCGATACGTGCCGTAGCCATTTCAAGTCCCATAGCCAATGCCATTTCCTTACCCTTGAACCATTTCACGATAATTTTGGAAACTGTGATACCGGCAATTTCCACACCTACACCGAAGATAGCATACCCCAATGCAGCCAGGGTTACCTGTGTTTTGAATCCGAAGAGCATGGCACCTTCCGGAAAAGTAGTAGAAATCGCATAGTATTTCAATCCACAACCAAACACCATCAATAAGCAAGCTCCCATTCCGGTAAAACGAACTCCCATCTTATCCAAAATGATACCACCGAAAATCAGCATCAATAGGAATACATTAAACCACCCGTAAGCACTTGTGAAGAAACCATAATCAAGACTGTCCCATAGTAGTTCTTTCTCAAGCATGGGTTTTAGAGGAGACATTACGTCGGTGAGGAAATAGCCGCATAGCATAGTAAATGCGACCAATGCTAGAACACTCCATCGGAGTACGGCGGAGTCATTCAATTTCTGTTTCAAATGTTCTGTCATTGTTATATTTAAAAATAGTAGTTAATAATCTTCATACGACCAACAAAGGTAGTTAAATCTCGTTTGTTTCTATCAAAAAGAGATTGTTTTTACAAGAAAAAGTTAAGTGCGGATTACACTGACCACGCGGAAGATTGAAAATCCGTGTAATCTGCGTAATCCGCACTTAAATATCAAAGAAATGCAGCATCCGTCTGCACCTTCCCATTAATGGTTTTACCCCAAAGTCTTACCTGACAACGGAGTGAATTACTCTGCTGCAGGAGCAGGAGTTTCAGTAGCCGGTGCCGGAGTTTCTGTAGCAGGTGCATTGGTAGCAGGAGCTTCAGTTTGCGGCGCAGCCGTACCTGCGGGTAAGTTATACGGGTTAGTCTGTTGTTCTTTCTGTGCCTGTTCCAACACTGCGTCTTTAGCAACAGCAGAGCGAGGAACTACATAAGCAGTAGCAATGCTCATTACCACCATGAAGATAGCTAAGCCCCATGTTGCTTTTTCCAGAAAATCTGTAGTCTTGCGTACGCCCATGATGGCGTTAGATGAAGAGAAACCAGAAGCAAGTCCGCCTCCTTTTGAGTTCTGAATCAGCACGATGAAACACATCAACAAGGCTGCAATAACCATTAAGATAACGAATAATAAGTACATTTTTAGTTATTTTGAATTAGCGTTAATAATCAATTTCTCCAAAAATCTGATTTGGTCTGCAAAG
>PPYF01208503.1_pt1 | contig 42207 bp, 32 predicted proteins | sample 1559871 | NCBI WGS metagenome assembly PPYF01 (sample SAMN08240021, study PRJNA423297) | Human gut metagenome, whole genome shotgun sequencing project.
TTTAGCGAATTTGTCGAGCACATCTTTGAGACTTCAGGCTCAAAGTGAGCGCAGACTGAGCGTAAAATGTATAAATATTTCTGGATATGATATAAAGCCCCACCTTCCTTTTGGTAAAACTACAAATCTAATATTTTCAGGATCATATCTGCGGTTCCCACGTTATAACCTGCCACCCCATAGATTCCTTTCATCTTCTCATCTGCAATGACGATCAGCGGTAATTTCCCCGGCTCCAGATACATTCTCCTCGCCCAAACTTCCATATCTGCTCCAAAATCATCCACAAGGAACTGTACATTTGTCAGAGCGGAAAGGGTTCTCTTCAGTGTCGGGTCCTTTTTTACATCCATGCCAGATACCACAAAATAGATATTGGCGTCTAACTGGTTGTACGCATCCTTTCTCTGATACATTTCATTCAAAATATGTTCTGTAGGTTCTTTTCCCTCTTCCAGCCATATAAACAATCCTTTCTTTTCTTTCACCAGCTCAGAGATCCGGAAGGACGTCCCATCTTCTGTTTTCATGGAGAAATCCGGCAGATCGTTATCCTCCAGCATATCGGTCACCTGCGCTTCCATCTGTTCCAGAACTATCTCTTTCTTCTCTCCCTCCTTCAACTGGAAAATCATCTGTTTCGCAAAGATATTTCCGTTGGGAAGGCGATTCGAAGTGAGAAGCTTATAGGTTCCCGAAAATAGCGGAATCTCCCCGTAGATTTCTTCCCCGCTCTCATCACATAACTGAAGGGTCTGATAACCCTTTTCCTCCAACCGGGAAATCGTCCAGTTCTGGAAATACGTCCAATTCTCTCCTTCCTGTCTCTGCATGCAGATCGCTGCTGTCCGCGCCCCGGACTGTCCCTGTTTCTCTTCCAGCGCCACAAATATTTCATCTTTCCACATCTCCAAAATCTGATCGGAAGGACTCAGTCTTGCCGGTATTCCCAGCGTTCTGAGAATCTGCACAGCCACCACTCTTCTGGTGAGAAAGCTTCCAAACCCGCTGGTCAGCGCTCCCTCTGCGGATGTGATCAGATTTCCGTATTCCAAACGTTCATCGGAAATCAGCCGTTCTCCCAGCATTTTCCACACAAGTTCCGGCTGCTGAGTAATCTGCCGCTTTTCTTCCTCCGTCAGCCATGTGTTAAGGAAACTGCGGAACGGGCGAATCATCTCATTTTCCACTCTTGGACATAAGATATAGGGAACATAGACAGCATCCTCCCATTTTCCCTCGTAAGCAGCGGCTTGCGCACAATGTTCCTCCAGAATATCCGCTGTGATATCCAGATAGTCTTTCTCCCGCAGACTGTTGAGCACATCTATTTTTCGAGACTCCTGCCATCTTCCCCTAGTATCACACGCCAAAAATGCTGCGATTTCCTTCTGATTGCCTCTTGCCAGCCGCATAATCTCCATTCCACGGCTGCGAAATTCTTCCGGTATTTTCTGAACGACACTCTGCGCCAGTTCTTCATTAAAGAAGTTCTGCTCTTTTTTTCTTCTGATTTCTGCGCTCTCTTTTAATCTTTTTCTGCCCTTCTGAATTTCTTTTTCTGACTGAACGCATCGATTTACCGGAGAATCCTTCGGCGCTGTCAGGATCATTTCTGTCCAAACATCTTCCGCTTTCCGCTCTCCAAGCTTCACAATACAGCTTTTTTGCTTTCCAGCATCCACCAGAACTTCTCCATAAGCTCCATCTTTTGAGGCGGTCACCTGTACGGTTCCCAGTCCTGTTTCCAGCACTTTTTTCCCGTTTTCCCCCGCTTTTACACGGGCAATTTCACCAAAGCAGGCATAATTCATCACTTCAAAGCTGATCTGTGCCCCGGCTGCCGGCTTTCCCTTTGCATCCTGAACCAATACTTCCAGTTCTGTAGTTTTCGCATACGTCTTTAACTGATTTACTACCAGAGACATTCCTCTTCTGCCCACCAGTTCTTCCTTCGGAAGGGAGGGAAGCAGCCAACGGGAATGCACCATCATCGCCCGGGAAGACGCATTGGTAAACCACCCCTTATTCAAAACTTCTTCCGGCTCACATGCTCCTAAAAATTTCCAGCTTCCTTCACACCATACTTCCACCCAGGCATGATTGTCATCGCAGTGAGACCATAAGGGAACATACACCTGACGGGCGGGGATTCCCATACTTCTCAGGACAGATACCGCAAAGGTAGACTCCTCCCCACATCTTCCGTAAGCAGAACGGTACACGCTGGCAGCGCTTGCCGTCCTTCCGTCTGTGGTGCGGTAAGTTGCCTCCTCGGCACACCAGTAATTAATCTCCAGAATTGCCTCCCGCATACCCATTCCACGAATCCTGTCTTTCAGTTTTTCATAAAAAAATGGTCGGCATTCCACCATATCCTCATTATTTACTCGATGATGCAGCACATAACCTGCAAAAATATCCTCCGGAACCTGTCCGGCAAACGGTCCTTCCTTCCATAAAAAAGCACCGTGTTTCGCATAATCCAGATACAACTGGGGCGAATAATCCGCACCATCGCTCACCGGCATGGACGCATAGAGACATTTCAGCGCCTCCGCCTCATCATCCGTACATCCTTTTAAAACCTCTTCCACCTGCGTTTTTCTGTTTTGCAGACGATTCATCTGCTCTGCAAACGCTTTTTCTACTTCCCGCATAAATTCCTGTGTAAACATTTTACTTCTCCTTAATAAATAAGGCGCTAAAAGCGCCTTATTGTTTCTGAAACTGATTCACTCTATCCTGAATGGTGACATTAAAGTTTTCTACTTTCCTGTCATAAGTTTCGCTCATATATTTCGATGCCAGCATAAAATCTGCTGTTGCCAGATTGTTTGCAACGGGAATATCATACACCACAGCGATACGCAGAAGCGCTTTTACATCCGGGTCATGAGGTTGAGACTCCAGCGGATCCCACAAAAAGATCAGAAAATCAATACCGCCCTCCACAATACGGGAACCGATCTGCTGATCGCCCCCCAGAGGACCACTGCAATATCCTTTTACCGGAAGTCCTGTCTTTTCTGCGATCAGTTTTGCAGTAGTACCTGTTCCGCACAGAAAATGATTTTTTAAAATGTCTCTATTTTTGTCGCACCATTCCACCAGCTCTTTTTTCTTTCCGTCATGAGCAACCAACGCGATATGTTTCGTTTTTTCCATTGTAAAACTGATAAATTTTTCGTTTGTCATTGTCATTCTCCTTTAGTTGTAATCTCTGTCAAACCTTACCGATAAGGTTCCTCTTCCATACATACAGTTGTAAAGATTTTCCAGCACTGCCGGAGCCTCCGCCACTGCTTTCTGGTATAAACCTTCCAGATATTCCGTAGATTCGCTGCAGGCAGGGTTCGGCTCTTTCCGCATCACCTGACCTTCCAGACTGTCATAACATCTCAAAAGTTTCATGCCGCCCAGAACTACTCGCTCCTTCCATACGCTTTTACAGGTAAGAAGTTTATCATATTTCTTCTGGCTCTTGATTGCCTGATATATCTTTTTTTCATCTAGTCGCGGAAAAACTCTGGCAATCACCCGACAATTACTTTCTGTTGGCTCCAGTACACTGGTTGGAAGATAAGAAAATAACTCCTTATGCTCCCGTTCCATAAAATAACGATCCAACTCTGTCTCAATCTCCGCATGGGAAATACCTGTTTTCCTCTCAAATCTCCCGATGTATCCGTGGCACGTACTGTCAAGTACATAATGGCAGGCAAATCCCAGAAGATACGCTGCCAACTGCGCCGACGGATTCGTCTGAAATTCACGAATGCCCCGCTGAAAAAATTCAGATGCAATCTCTTTATGCATCCTGTGACCGGTCTGATTAACCTCATTTTTCTGGATCGGGCGGTAATAGAAGAAAATATCCGGTCCGTGAAGCCCGATGCGATAAAGACTTTTCCCCTGGCGGATAATTTCTTTCAATGTATCCGGGAGCTTCTTAAAAACGTCTTTTCCAAAAATATCATGTGTATAGGTTGTCGGCATATGCTCATCCCCATTCTTTCTTAAGATACTTCTATTTTCCCTTATTTTGACTTTTTTTTCAAGGAAAGATTATCAATTTTTTTCCCTCAACTCTTTTTTCTAAAAAATCCACTGAGCAACTGCTGCAAGAGATTCCATTTTTCCATAAATACACTCCTGAACCGGTTTTTCATCCACCAAAAGATCCGGTACCATAATCACTTTCAGACCTGCCCCGGCTGCCGACCGAATTCCGTTATAGGAATCCTCAAGCGCCAGTGTTTCCTCTGGCAAAATCCTCAGTTGTTCACAGGCGGTCCGATAAATCTCAGGATCTGGTTTCCCCCTTTTTACCATATCTCCCGTGATAACCGCAGAAAAATAAGAAAAAATCCCCTGTTTTTTCAGTTCTGGTATAGAATGCTCCTGATGGGTGGAGGTTGCCACAGCCATAGGAATCTCCCGGCTCTTCAAAAGCTCTAACAACTCCAACAGTCCTTTTTTTCTGGGAATCCCTTTCTGCCTCTCGTACGCCTCATAGACCTGATGATATCCGTCCAGAAACTCTTGCAAAGGGAAATCCTCTCCATATTTTTCCAGGAAGTAGTGATTTCTCTGTACCCGGCTCATTCCCAATGTCTGGAAAATATTGTCACCGAATCGCACATATCCCATTTTTTCTCCCATCACATCCCAACTATATCGGATAACCCGCTCCGTATCGATCATCAGACCGTCCATATCAAAAACCACGCCCCGAAAAGGAAATTTAGGCGGAATAATCCACTGTGTCATACTGTACCTCCTGCCATCCACACATTTTTCCATACCTTCTCATTATAATTCCTTTTCGCCAAATAAAAAAGAAAAAAATACGTAAAAATTTTATTTTCCTGTATAACTCGCTTTCTTCCGGTCATACTATAAGTAGCCGGTGGGGAGATGACACAACAGCGTGGCGCTTTTCATTGGCTCAAAAGAAAAGCAGCAGCCGGATTCCCCTCCGGCGAAAGATCACAAAAGAAAAGAGAAATACTTATCCTCCCCTTTATAAAAGAGCTGTTGCAGTCGCAACAGCTCTTTTTTTATTTTGCAAAAAACTTATCATAGATTCCGAATCCGAAGATAAACAACACGATCAACGGAAGAATATAGGTAAAATAAATTCTCATCCAGTTATGGAATTTCAAACCTTTTCCCGCATTCGCTTCCGCCTTAAAGTTCTTCCAGCCCCATCCATATCGGGTCACGCAGAACAAAAGGTATACCAGCGATCCCAGCGGCAGCAAAATATTGCTCACCAGAAAATCTTCCAGATCCATGATCGTTCCGCCAAACGGAGCGAAGATATCAGACGCCCAAAGGTTATAGCCCAATACACAAGGCATGGACAACAGAATAATCGCCACCAGATTGATCATGCTGGATTTCTTTCTGCTCCATCCGGTCAGCTCCATGCCGCAGCAGATAATATTTTCAAATACAGCAAGTACGGTAGAAAACGCTGCAAATGCCATAAATACAAAGAAAAGGCTTCCCCATACTCTTCCCAATGGAATATTATTAAAAATATTAGGCAGTGTCATAAAAATCAGGCTGGGTCCAGAAGTCTGATCCACATGGAAAGTAAAACATGCCGGGAAAATAATCAACCCGGAAGTGATCGCCACAAAAGTGTCCAGGATGGCAATATTCACGGATTCCCCCAGAAGGCTCCGTTCCTTACCGATATAACTTCCAAAGATAGCCATCGCTCCGATACCCAGACTTAAAGTAAAAAAAGACTGGTTCATGGCGCCGACAATCGTGCTTCCAATTCCCACTTCCTTCATCCGCTCAAAATCAGGAATCAGATAAAAGCTTAACCCCTCTTTTGCTCCCTCCAGTGTAAAACTGTTTATGGCAAGAATTACCATAATTCCCAGAAGCGCAAGCATCATGACTTTCGTGATTCTCTCCAGCCCATTCTGCAACCCCATCGAGCAGATCACAATCCCCAGAACTACCACAAGAACCATCCAGAAAGTCATAACTCCAGGCTGAGCAAGCATCTCCGAAAATACGCCTGTCACCTGTTCCGAATCCATTCCCACGAACTTTCCTGTCGCCGTAAGATAAAAATAATGCAGCATCCAGCCTGCCACCGTTGTATAAAACATCATCAGAAGATAACAGCCGATCAGGGTCACATATCCATGAATATGCCACTTCTGTCCCGGCTTTTCCAATTCCTGATAAGCCTTCACCGGACTTTTCTGGCTGGCTCGTCCCACTGCAAACTCCATACTCATAATCGGCAATCCCAAAATCACCAAAAACAAAATATAGAATAAAACAAAGGCTCCGCCGCCTCCCTGTCCCGCCATATAGGGAAACTTCCATACATTTCCAATTCCAATGGCGCATCCTGCTGAGATCAGGATAAATCCCAGCCGTGATTTGAGCTTTTCTCTCTCTTTCATATTCTTCCTCCCTCATCCTCTGGTTATTTTATTTTGCTAACAGGGCATGCAACAACACCCCGGACAGCACATATTCAAACACAGACACTGGCAGCAACAGTTCCCCATACCATTTCCAGGTCTTTCATAGCCATATCCGGTTCCCATATCCTGATACCACTGACCGCCTGACTGAAGCCTCTGATACAGTCTCTGATACTGCATGTTCGACGGCTCCATCTCCACGGCTCTTCTGGCATCTTCCAAAGCGCTGGCTGTATTTCCTGCTCCAGCGCTGGCTACGGCATGATAATAATACCACGCCCCATTTCGCTCCTGTATCCTGTTCAGCACATTCAGCGCCTCCTGATAATGAGCGGCATTGATATAATTAGCCGCTGCCCGCATCTCCATAGACACCTGATCCTCCTGGGTCTGATAGCCGCTCTGAGCGCCGCCAAATCCACCATACCAGTTGTCCTGGGAAGTTCCCCCCTCCCTCTCTTTAACAATCTGATCGTAGGCCTGCTGTACCTGCTTAAATTTTTCTTCCGCCTGGTCCTTGTTCGGATTATTGATATTTGCATCCGGGTGATACTTTCGGCTCAGCGTCCGGTATGCTTTTTTGATCTCATCCATGCTGGCGTCACGAGACACCCCCAGGATACTGTATGGATCCAACATTACTTTTTCTCCTCATTCTGTTTCGCCATTCCGTCATACTTCATCCAGATACCAGAATACAATATATTTCTCAAAATGTCTACATATTCCAGTATCGGAAGGCGTTCAAACTGTCTGGAACATTCCGCCGCCAGCATGGTCAATATCTGTCCTGCCCGCTGATTAAAATCTTTCTCCTCTGCAATAAAAGCCCAGGGATTATAGTTGTCCTTTTTCTTATCTTTCTCCACATCCTCCCAGGCGTCCATCAGATAAATAAATTTCCCCATGAAAAATCCAATCTTCCGAAGCGTCCCTGCCCACTGATCTTCCTTCCAGACAAAAATCTCTCCCAGCAGATCTCCCGTATAACCGGAAGCCCGATCCAGATCGGGACTTTTCTCAAACTCGCAAGCTCTCAGCTTTTTCAAATACGAGCAGATTGCCTTTGCCTGCCGGGGATATCTGTTTCTCAGCCTTTTTACATCTTTCCGCAAAGTCCGGGCAAGAGCAAGCGGAACTGGCTTTTTCTCATCAATCCAGTCATCCAGCAGATTATAATAGCTCAGCAAAACGTTCATATCCGCCGCATAGGCCGTCAGCTCATTCCGATAGCACAGATGCTTCTTCAAAGGATGCAGACCACATAAATGCTGCTCACTGACGGGGGCACTTTCATATAAGCCGGTAAGCAAAATCGCCAGAAATGTCATATCATACGTAAGCGTAAGCCGTGACGGCTGTCCATGATATTCTTTCAGATCCTGGCAGATACCACAGTAAAATGCCCGATATTTTCGATAATCCTTCACTTTCATCTCTTCCATATTGGTAGTAACATATCCGAACATGACATTCCCCCCTTCCTTGGTATTCCTTTTCTATCCTTTTTACGTTCTCTTAATAAAATCTGTATTACACTTCGGACAGTGAATAGAAATTTTTCCTTTTCCTTTTGGAACTCTCACCTTCTGCCCACAGGTGGGACATTTAAAAATGCGAACAGTTTTGTCTCCTCCTTTGGACAGTATCCTGCTCTTCCAACCCAAAAACTTCTGATTTTCTTCATATCTTTTCGCTATATTTCTGGAAAATGCGCGATAATAGCAATAGATCAGCCCCGCACATACACAAAGATTAAGGATTCCGCTCTGAAACAAGATGGATGCTGCCATCAAAACCAGAATCACCATCATGGTAAATCTTCCCAGATCGTCCATCCCGTACCTTCCCTGCATAAATCTGCTTACTTTTTCTCTGAAACTACCCATGAACCTTTCGTCTCCTTACCTGTAACTTTCTTTTTTTCTGTCCCCTTCTCCATCCGCAGTTTTCTTCAGGATACCTTTTCCATCACACACTTTTTCACAAAAGTGATCGCTTCCATACAATCTCTCTGATCCGGGTGCAAAAGCGCTCTGTCAAAATTCCGGATCAACCTTTCTGCAAGGGGTTTTTGTTTTCTATCCTGCAGCATCTTCTGATACTTTTCCCTCACATGCATAGGCATCTTTCCCTGACAAATATAACATCCCAGATATATGCAATCCGGCGAAATAAACTGCTTTACCCGTTCTTCTATCTTCCGGTAAGAATCCCCGTCCGAACCGGAACCGCAGGTTCCAAACAGAAGAACCCTTTTCCTGGAAAGTCTCTTAAGAAAATCCCGGATATCCGGTGAACAACTTCCCCGATCTGTCCAGAACCCTACCAGATAAGTTTCCGCATCCTCGCTTCCCGTATCCTTCGTCACTTCTTCAATATCCCGGGAATATCCGGGAAGCCCCTGATAAATAGAAGCCGCAAGCCGCCCGGTATTTCCCGTACGGCTGGAATACACAATCTTGTATTTTAACATATCCTTCACACCTTTCTTCAGATTACTTTACCTTATCTTCTGCCGAAAAACAATGAACTGTATCTAAAGAAAGTATAAAAGTTATCCTAGCGTACTGTATCGTTCATTTTCAGTTCTTCTTCCAACTGAAGGGAAGCCTGCTCAAAATTCTCAAACACAATCCCGTGGATGCCGCATTTTCTGGCAGCCTCCACATTTTCCGGGCGATCATCCAGAAAAATACTCTCCTCCGGCGTCAGTTCATACCTGCTGCACAAATACCGATAAATCTCCTCCTCCGGCTTAATCAGCCTGCACTGAAAAGAAAAAACAGCGCCATCCATAAACTTCAAAAACTCCATCTGATCCCGCGTCTGTTCAAAAGTACGCTCCGCATAGTTAGAAAGAATATACAGCCGATACCCCCGTTCCTTCATTTCCCGAACCCAGTCAACAGTATGAGGCAGCAAAGCGATCGTTTCCCCCACCGTCTCATACGCCCGTCGAATCTGCTCTTCATAGGCAGGCGCATGAGAGATAAATCCCTCCAGAAGTTCCTGGGAACTTAAACTTCCCCTGTCAGATTCATTCCAGAACGGATGCTGAAACATGGCTTTATTCACCGCTTCTATCTCCTGTTTTGTAAATCCCAGATTTTCCATATATTTCTCCGGTTCATAAGACATCAGAACTTTTCCCACATCAAAAATAATATTTTTTATCATATCCTTTTCCTTACTTTCTGTTTTTTAAATATCTGTAAATCAAAATATAGGCATACAGTACCACCGGAACAGCAATGGTACAGAAAATAGACGCCTTAAACCACCCTTCTGATGCTGGACTGTCTGACAGTGCAAATACCATGGTAGCTCCATACAGGGCCAGCAATAATACCACCCCTGCCAGCGCAAGAATTCTTTGTATTTTCTTCATCATGCATAACTCCTTTGAGTTTTCTTTTTATTATACTGTATTTTCTGCAAAATACAAGAACGCTCATTTTTTATACAGCGCTAATCTGATAACTTTACCCTGCATCGTTTCATGTAACAGGCAATTCCATATTTTAAGATTTTCTCTGCTCCGTTCTCCCTCAATTCTTCGTCATACTTCCGTTCCTCTACCTGCTTCAGCGCCTTTTTGCAAGCCAAATCAAGATCTCCGTCATTTGCATATTTCACTTCAATCAAAATCGCCATTTCACCGTTTTCCGTTTCTATAAGGATGTCACTATATCCCTCGCCTGTTTCCCGATTAGAAAATACGCCCCATTCTTCTTTCACACCCAGAATCCCCAGTAAAATTCCATGGTAAAAATTTTCTTTCATAGGTTTTCTCACAAACGTATCCCGGATACTGATGATCTTTTTCAGATAACTTTCAAAAATCCCCTCTACTCGCTTCTCCTCCCCATTTTCCAGCGCCTCGCAGAATTTTTTTAACGTATCTCCGTCTTTTCTTACACTTTCTCTAAAATATTCCATAATCTGCGTTTCAAAAATATCACGGATTTCCAAATTAGGAATTCTAAGTTTATACATCCGGGCATCCACCTGACCTGCCTGTGTTAAATAACCCGTTGTAAATAATACACTCCAGATATTTTCTACTGACTGGTACATCTCTTTATAAGTCAGTTCTGGACGAATCGTTTTTGTAATGGTTTCTCCCTCCATCAAACGCTCTATTTCTCTCTTGGTTGTCATATTTTTCGAATGCCGGAGAAATTCCTTCACCTCAGCATTACTGCTTGTATTTACCCAATAATTCTGCGGAATCGCATCTTTATCGTTTCTCAAACTGCGAAGATAAGAAACCACATCCCACGGGCAATATACTTCCACATTTCCGAAACGGTAACCGTCATACCATTCTTTAATACTTTCATATTTATCTGTACATGCATAATACTTTAAAAGTTCACGCACTTCCCGATCTGTAAATCCAAAATACTTATCAAAATCAACATCCGTAATCGTAAATGTAGTAAAATTGTTAAGTCCTGTAAAGATACTTTCTTTTGAAATGCGCATACATCCGGTCATCACTGCAAATTTCAAACTGTTATTTGTTTTCAAAACCTGTTCCAGGAGATTCCGAATCAAAAATACCATCTGATCATAATATCCGTTTTCAAACGCTTTTGCTAACGGAACATCATACTCATCGATCAAAACGATCACTTTTTCTCCATAATGCTTTTCCAGCAGCTCCGACAAAGTTTTCAGACTCAAAAAAAGTGTAGCTTCGTCCATCTCTTTGTCGAGAAGCGCCCGGTAATCTTCCTTCTCATGGTTATCCAGTTTTTCACTCATTTCAAGGAACTTTGCTTTTTCGCTGCGCCTTTCACCGTTTCCATCGTCAGTCGAAAAGCCGTATCATAAGATCCGGCATTGATCCCTTTCAGAGACAGAAAAATGACAGGATACTTTCCTCTGTACGCTTCACATAGCTTCGTATCTTTTGCTATTTCCAAACCCTCAAAAAGATTCTCCTCCCCCTCAATGGAAAAAAAATGCTCCAACATACTCATATTTAATGTTTTTCCAAAACGCCTCGGTCGGGTAAAGAGATTTACCATTCCTCCATTGCGGAGCAATTCGCCGATCAATCTTGTTTTATCCACATAATAGTAGTTTTCTTTTATCATCTGTTCAAAATTTTCCACCCCTACCGGAAGACGTTTTTTCTCTTCAAACATAATCTTCACCCTCCCATAATTTACCAGACACCTTTTAACTTCAACCTCAATATCCGATTATAGCAAAAATCTTTACAAAATCCTATACCTGCCAGAGTAACTGTTGAGTTTTCACCAAATTTGGTATACACTCTTTTCAGTCAAAATTTTTTTCCACGAGGTATTTGCCATGAATCATACAACCCAAAATCCCGATGCCCTTATTCTGCATCCCATCGCCCGTATTCATACAGATTTTCCATCCAAGTTTGGTATTCCCAGACAAAGTGGGCTCGTCCCCTCCCTTCACGCATCCATCATTTTCGAGCCGGAGTACCGCAATCCCGATACTCTTCGGGGAATTGAAGAATTTTCCCATCTCTGGCTGATCTGGGAGTTTTCCCAATCCAAAAGAAACGACTGGTCTCCCACTGTGCGGCCTCCCCGTCTGGGGGGAAATGTAAGAAAAGGGGTATTCGCCACCCGGTCCCCTTTTCGTCCGAATCCCCTGGGACTCTCCTGCGTCACTTTAGAATCTGTGGAACTGCATACGGAAAATGGTCCCATCCTTCATATATCCGGCGCAGATCTGATGGACCAGACCCCCATCTACGATATCAAACCGTATGTCCCCTATGCAGACAGTCATCCAGATGCGCTGGGAAGCTTTGCTGATCTCCACAAAGACGATACGCTGGAAGTCTCCATTCCTGAACCGTGGAGCTCCATGATTCCTCCAGAACTTCTGGAACCACTGATCGGCGTGCTTGCTCAGGACCCCCGCCCCGCTTATCAAAAAGACCCGGAACGGGTGTATGGATTTCCTTTTGGGGGGATGGAGGTGAAATTCAAGGTGAACGGAGGAATTATAACTGTATGTGAAATCAATGAAACGGGTTGCATTCAAGGATAAATTTTTATTTATGCATTTTCCCTATGAAACTGAAAATTCATCCTTGAATGCAAACTCAAAATGTGCTATAGTAACAATATAAAAGGGAAGCCAAAGTAGCAGCTTACCTGAAATATTGATTTTTAACCTTTTACAAGGTCAGCCGTCATTATTCTCAATAATGGCGGCTATTTTCGTATATCCCTGAATTGTCTGCATCATAATATCCAGCAGCAAACTGTACATGTTTCTTCCCCCATTTCATCTGTAAATAAACCCATATCCTCTTTATTTTCTGACATAACCATCTTCTCCCTGTGGTTATAAAATTTCATATCACATAATATACCAGATTTTTTCAAGATTTTCTATAAAAACACCCGTTTTTCCCTTGCATCTGAGGGCATTTCAACGTATTATATAGGAGTGATAATTTCCCGGCAGGGTCTTCTTTTCTGATCCCGGCGGGCGATACAAAAGGAAAGAAAACAATACTTGGAGGTACTATATATGGAATATACAGATCGTATGGTTGGAACCGTATCCCGTGGCGTTCGGGCACCGATTATCCGGGAGGGAGATAACCTTTCCGAGATCGTTGTTGACTGCGTACTGAAGGCTGCCGAAAACGAGCATTTTGACATTCGTGATAAAGACGTGATTGCCGTAACAGAGGCTGTTGTGGCAAGAGCGCAGGGTAACTACGCAAATATCAAAGATATCGCTGCAGACGTAAAAGAAAAATTTCAGGATGAAACTGTAGGAATCCTGTTCCCCATCCTGAGCCGTAATCGTTTTTCCATCTGTCTGAAGGGAATCGCTATGGGCTGCAAGAAGATTGTTCTGATGCTCAGCTATCCTTCCGATGAAGTGGGAAATCATCTGATCGATCTGGATCTGATGGATGAAAAAGGTGTAAATCCATGGTCTGATGTTCTCACGGAAAGCCAGTACAGAGAACTGTTTGGCTACGAAAAGCACGTATTTACAGGAGTCGATTATGTGGAATACTATAAACAGCTGATTCAGGATGCGGGCGCAGAAGTGGAAATCATTTTTGCGAATAATCCAAAAGCAATCCTGTCTTATACAAAGAATGTACTTACCTGTGATATCCATACGCGCCAGAGAACAAAACGTATCCTGAAAGCCAACGGCGCTGAAAAAGTTTATGCTCTGGATGATATTATGACTCACAGCATCAACGGCAGCGGTTATAATGACGCTTATGGACTTCTTGGTTCCAACAAAGCTACAGAAGAGACTGTAAAACTCTTCCCTATCAAATGCGAAGAAGTTGTTCAGGCGATTCATGCTGCTATGCTGGAAAAAACCGGAAAGAATGTGGAAGTTATGGTTTACGGCGACGGCGCATTCAAAGATCCGGTAGGAAAGATCTGGGAACTGGCTGACCCGGTAGTTTCTCCCGCTTATACTTCCGGTCTGGAGGGAACTCCTAACGAAGTGAAGTTAAAATATCTTGCGGATAATGATTTTGCCGATCTGTCCGGAGATGAACTGAAAGAAGCTATCAAAAATTACATCCACGAAAAAGATGAAAAAGCTGCAAGCCTGAAGGGCACCATGGTTACTCAGGGAACTACCCCGAGACGCCTGACAGACCTTCTGGGATCTCTGGCAGATTTAACTTCCGGTTCTGGAGACAAGGGAACACCAATCATCTATATCCAGGGATATTTTGACAATTATACCAAATAAAGGAAATAAATAGCGGCAGGAAAGAAGTAGAGCTTCTTTCCTGCCGCTATTTATATTGACAGCTTTTTTACCGATAGATAATATCCTCACGACCAGGACCATTGGAGATCATCGTGATGGGGAATCCTATTTTTTCTTCGATAAATTCAATATATTTTCTGCAGTTTTCCGGAAGCTCCTCATATGTTTTGATGCCTCGGATATCGCAGTTCCATCCCGGCAGTACTTCATATACCGGTTTTGCTTTTTTCAGAAGTGTCGTTGTCGGGAAATCGGTGGTGATCTTACCGTCAATTTCGTATCCTACGCAAACAGGAATTTCTTCCAGATATCCCAGAACATCCAAAACGGTAAATGCCACATCCGTCGTTCCCTGCATACGACATCCATACTTGGAAGCTACCACGTCAAACCATCCCATTCTTCTGGGACGTCCTGTGGTTGCGCCGTATTCTCCGCCGTCGCCTCCCCGTCTTCTCAGTTCATCCGCCTCTTCTCCAAAGATCTCTGACACAAAAGCGCCTGCGCCTACTGCGCTGGAATAAGCTTTGCACACCGTAATGATTTTCTTTATTTCATAAGGAGGTACTCCTGCGCCGATTGCTCCATAAGCAGCTAAGGTGGATGATGAAGTAACCATCGGATAGATTCCGTGATCCGGGTCTTTCAGAGAACCCAACTGTCCCTCCAAAAGAATCTCTTTCCCCTCTTTCAGGGCATTCCACAGATACAGGGACACATCACAAACGTAAGGCTCTACCATCTTTCTGTACCCTCTCAGTTCCTCCATAATATCCTCTGGTTTTAACAGCGGTTTATGATAAAGATGTTCCAACATTACATTCTTTGTCTCACAGATTCTCTCCACTTTTTCCTGTAACGCTTCCTCATCAAAAAGCTCGCTCACCTGAAAACCGATCTTGGCAAATTTATCGGAATAAAAAGGTGCAATTCCGGATTTTGTAGATCCAAACGATTTTCCGCCCAGGCGTTCTTCTTCATACTGGTCAAATAAAATGTGGTAGGACATCACCATCTGCGCCCGGTCTGATACCAGAATCTTCGGCGCCGGCACTCCCTGGTCTACGATTCCCTGAATCTCCTCAAACAGTAACGGTACGTTCAGAGCTACGCCATTTCCGATAACGCTGGTAGTATGGTTATAAAAAACACCGGAAGGAAGTGTGTGCAATGCAAATTTTCCATAATCGTTCACTATGGTATGACCTGCATTAGCTCCTCCCTGAAAACGCACGATAATATCTGCCTCCTTGGCAAGCATATCCGTGATCTTACCTTTCCCTTCGTCTCCCCAGTTTGCTCCAACAACTGCTTTAATCATGTATTTACCTCCTGATATAGGTTCCTTTGATTCGAATACAGTAGTATTATACACCTTTTTTGTTATAAGCAAAACTTATTATTACTTATAAAACATAGGCAATTATAAAATATATTAATAAATATTTTTACGCATTCCAGTGTTTTGCAATTTCTTCCCGGATAATGCTTACATATCTGCGTGCCTTGGAAATATCTTTATTGATCATGTACACATCTCTCTGGGTAATCTCCAGCTTACATCCCTTTGCCGCTTCCAGCGTCTCGTCCATATGCTTGCGAAATGCTTCTTCATCTAACTCTGTTCCTACTCCCAGAAAATTAGGACTTGGCTTTCTCTGATAGATCACCTTCCCGCCCCGCAGCCGTTCTCCCATAAATTGTTCATCACACCATGGAGAAATGAATACCTTTCTGAGGTTTTCCAGCTTGCTGATACAGTTATCCCAGATAGGATGCACCGGCTCACAGCAGCCGTAAGATAAAATACCGTACTGACTGGATATTTTCTTATAACATGGAAAAATAAACTCTTCATACATTTCCGGTGAAATCCCCACGGTTTCCTGAGAATCCATAAAGCCCCATACGTCTTTTGGGGTAAATCCCCGTTTTCCCACCTGATCGTAGTCCGGCAGTTCTTTCGTAAATGCCCATGTCCCCTGTCCCACACCTTCATATGATACCGTGGGAAGAATCAGACGCTTCTCTTCCAAAAATTTGTAATACGCCAACGTATCTTCTGCAATCCGGTCCATCATTTCTTTAAACAATTCCGGATAATCATACATATTGAACATCATATTTTCCATGCTCATAAAATGTACCAACATCTGGGTAGGTACGCTGTAAAGGCAATCCATTCCCATTCTGACTGGAAGAACGTCACCAATCGCCTCCTGTATAGCATCGAATCTTTTCTGCGTACTTTCCAGATCCACCCCGAAAATCGTGGGTTTTAATTTGTGATAATCATCTTCCAGATCTTCCACTACCGATACAAAATGATGCCCCAGACTTTCATTTTCTCCTACCTTCGTATGTTCCACCTCAATCTGAATATCAAACAGGCGGAAAAAGGTATCGTAATTCACCTGAAAGAAATCCGGCGTTACCCGGTCATCATCAAACAACTCCTGATTCTGAAAATTTTCATAGAGCTTCCCTTCTACCTGACGGGCGAACTCTCCCTGACACTGCAGCCGCCCCGGCAGAAATTCCTCCTGAAAAGTCCCCGCCTCCAGATGAATCATGGGGCGATCTCCTAAAAGCGCATTGTGACGATACCATTCTTCGATTCTTTTCTGATTTTCTTCTTTGTGATGAAACTCCAGCAGCTTTTTCGCCAGCTCTCGCAAAATCTGACGATCTTTCTCTGAGATGCTATACTCCATATACTACATCCTCCTTATACATACCTTTCCTGCAAGCATCCATCTAATGGATTATATTCCATATTCTTATATTTACCAAACCGAAAAATCCCTGAAAACCGTATTGTACAGAACACCTTTTAAAATAAAGAACATAGCACTTTCAAAATATTACTTTGAGGGCTCTATGTTCTCCTATAAACTTATTTTCATTTCTTTATCCAAAAACTCAAAAGGAATTTGACAACTTTTTTTATCTCTGATAGAATGAGAATAGAAAAAGACACTACCGATAAGCGGTTAGTCCAAAGATATATGTATACTTTGGCCGGGGCGGTTACTTCTTTGTATGATCTATGTACGCAATCAAAATCGATACTACGATACCAAGTATCATCAGTACGATGGAGAGCAATTCAAAATCAGTCATAAAGTTTGCCCTCCTTTCCCAGATTTCCCCTAAAGGATTTTATTTTCAAATTCAATAGTATCTATCACTTCTCTTATATTCCTTCGGTGACATTCCCACAATCCTTTTAAATATTCTGGAAAAGTAATATTGATCCGTATAACCCATTTTCTGCGCTACCTCATACACATAGTAATCCGTTGTCCGCAGCATCCGGCAGGCTCTTTTCATTTTCAAATGTAGAAAAAAGTCCATCGGTGCATGTTGGGTGTATTTCTGAAAAATTGCATTCAAATAACTCTTCGACAACTCAAACTCCTCCGCAATTTTTTCCAGAGAAAGGTTCTCATATAAATGCTTATACATATAACGAATCACATCTGTCACATGCTTATTCTGTTCCTGCGTAGTATGTATCTTTTCCCGATGATATATCTCAGCTAAAATCATCGCCAATACCTGTGAAATGTAAATAAAATTCCCCAATGTATAATTTCCTTCCAATACCCGAAACAGTGAATCAAATAAAAAATGCATCCGTTCCGGCGCATGAGGAGAAGTAAATGTCACCGTTTTGTATTCCTCCACCGGAAAATACCGGGTATTCTCTCCTTTAAAATGAATCCATAAAATACTCCAGGGTTCTTCCTCACTGGCATAGTATCGGTGACCTTTAAAATGCGGAATGCAAAATGCCTGATTCGGTTCCAGCAGATACTTTTTTCCTTCTATCTCCACCGTTCCTCTTCCTTCCGTACAATACAGTAAGATGTATTCTTCAATTCCTTCTTTTCGCTCACGAAAATGCCCCTTCGCCCGGGGATAATATCCCACGTCCGTAAGATACAGCGATTTTACCAGCGGATGTTCCACATATTCCTGAAAAGATTCCGTAGGAAGTACGAACATTTTCCCGTTCCGCATCCCTTCTTCTTTCCATTCCCTTTCTTTTTCTATCGTTTCCATAAACCTGCCCCATTCTCTTTCAAAACAACTGCCCCAAATAAAGAACCGCCCACAGGATATCCGATCAACAGATTCCCATGAGCGATTCTTATTGTTTATAAAATCACCAAAGACTTTATACGTTAATTTCTGCTGTCATTCCCAGCAGCTCTTCATTTTCTTTCAGCATCGGTCTTACAACCTTGTCCAGGAACGCATCTACCTGTACGGCCGCGCGTCCCGTATATTTTGCCGGGTCCATGGTCTTTTCCAGCTCTTCCAGCGTAAGATTAAACGCCGGGTCTGCTGCGATCAGTTCCAGAAGATTGTTATCTTTTCCTTCCACTTTCACTGTCTTTCCTGCTTCCATGGAAAGTTCACGGATTCTCTCATGCAGCTCCTGACGGTCTCCACCAGCTTTTACTGCATCCATCATAATGTTTTCTGTAGCCATAAATGGAAGTTCCGAACGAAGTCTCTTCTCGATTACTTTCGGATATACCACCAGACCGTCTACCACATTCAGACACAGATCCAGAATACCGTCCACCGCCAAAAATCCTTCCGGTACAGACAGACGTTTGTTTGCGGAATCATCCAGCGTTCTCTCAAACCACTGAGTGGCGGAGGTGATTGCCGGATTCAGCGCATCCACCATAACGAAACGGGAAAGGGAAGCGATTCTCTCACTTCTCATAGGATTTCTCTTATATGCCATGGCGGAGGAACCGATCTGACTCTTCTCAAAAGGTTCTTCCACTTCTTTCAAATGCTGCAGGAGACGGATATCGTTGGAGAATTTGTGAGCGCTCGCCGCAATACCTGCCAGCACGTTCAGAACTCTCGTATCTACTTTTCTGGAATATGTCTGTCCGGAAACCGGATAACACTCCTTAAATCCCATCTTTTCCGCGATCATAGGATCAATCTTATCAATCGTCTCCTGATCTCCGTCAAATAATTCCAAAAAGCTTGCCTGTGTTCCTGTCGTTCCCTTGGAACCTAATAATTTCAGAGTACTCAGAACAAAATCCAGATCTTCCAGATCCAGCATAAATTCCTGCATCCATAAAGTTGCACGTTTTCCTACTGTAGTCGGCTGAGCAGGCTGAAAATGGGTAAATGCCAGAGTAGGAAGATTCTTATGTTCTTCTGCAAATTTTGCCAGCTCTGCGATCACATTCACCAGTTTTTTCTTTACCAGCTTCAGCGCTTCCGCCATTACAATAATATCTGTATTGTCACCCACATAACAGGAAGTTGCTCCCAGATGAATGATTCCCTTTGCTTTCGGACACTGCACTCCATAAGCATATACGTGAGACATAACATCATGACGCACCTGACGCTCTCTTTCTTTCGCCACGTCGTAATTAATATTATCCTTGTTCGCTTTCAGCTCATCGATCTGTTCCTGCGTAATGGGAAGTCCCAGTTCTTTCTCTGTCTCTGCCAAAGCAATCCATAATCTTCTCCATGTGCGGAATTTCATATCCGGTGAGAAAATATACTGCATCTCCTTGCTGGCATATCGTTCTGAAAGTGGACTTACATATCTGTCTGTACTCATAACGCTCTCCTTTTTATCATGTTCTTGACCTAAATATCTACTTCATTATATATTACTCAAATTGGAAACGCAAGCCAAAGTTGCGGTTCCCTCCGTTCACCGTAACCCTTGTCGAAACTCAATAGCCTGTACTCCGGTGATACTCTTTTGTCATACGCAGCAGCATATCATCCAGCATTTTGTGGTAGGCGTCCTGATGCCCCTGCCGCTTTTCTGCCAGCGCCTTGATGTAGTCCTGACCGTCCCGGGTTTCATAGATTTCTCCTGCCGTCTTTTTGATCTCTCCAAGAATTTCTTCCCGCTGTTCTCCTTCAACGCTCAGTTCCCGGGCTTTTTTCTCAAAGCCTTCCTCTCCTCGCTCCATATATACGGCGTAAAGATAGCTTTTGATGGAACCCATGGTTCTCAAATGTTCATATGCTTTGGAAAAGCAGCCAATCGCCTCTTCCATCTGAAACAGTCTCGCATAGGCGCATCCCATATTGTGATAGATTCCGCCCACAAACTGTCCGCCCAACTGATCCTGCTCTGAAGAGTGCTTTTCCTGTTTCTCAAACAGCGCCTTTTGGTATACCTTGATGGCATTTACATATTTTCCATGCTCCATCAGATAATCGCCTTTTAATTTCTGGCGAAGCACTTCCGGTTCCTGGGCTATTTTCTGTATCTGCTGATTCAGTCTGCGAAATTCTTCCAGGGACAGATAGTTGATCTCTTTAAATATCGGCAGGATAAAATCTCCCACTTTTACCTCATCATCCAAAAGACTGTACAGCTTCTGCGCCAGTTTTTTCAATCCCAGCTCGTCCCGTATCCAAAAGCAGAGTTCTTCATTCAGGATTGTGGAATCCAGAAGATAAATGTTGTGATAAAGATAAAAACATAATTCTTCTATAGAATAAATATTCGTACTGATATTTTCGATATAATAAGGCAGTCTGGCCCGTTTTACCTGACATAAAATATATCCGCTCATTCTGCCCCTCCTAACCTTTCATTTTTTCATGCCATACCAACCCGGAGCTGGGATACATTTCTCCAAATCCCATATCCTCCACATCAATCCTGCACCGACCCGCAGATTCGAATTCCAGGTGCAGATGCAGCCGGGTAGCCTTCGGCGGGCGTTCCGGAAGTCCCGGTAATTTCATGCTGTACCGGTCTTTTCTGCTGTTTTCCATATCGGTCACCACAAAGGTCAGCTCCTGGGTATCGTCCAGAAGGATCTCGCAGTCTCCAACAGCCTCATACCAGTTGACTCCTGCGCTGATCAGCGAATGGTAGGCGGGCGTTCCAAAAACGGTCATTTCCATTCCCACATTGATCCGCACCAGATCGCCGCCCACATACAGATAACCTTTCAGATTCCGCTCTTCTACTTTTTCTTTTGCTCCATAACAGGCTCCCTTGGCAAACAGATTATTTCCATAAAATACATGACGCTGATGGCGGCATAGAAGCGGTACCGACCGGGTCGCCCATTCTTTATCAAATCCCTCCCCCACCAGAAAAATGCTGGAAAATACTTCATTTCCCAAAGATTCCTGTATCAGCTCATAAAAATCAAAATCTCTTTCCACCGGCGTCTGATGCAGCGTCACGTGTTTCCCCTTCTTTACACTTACCTGCACCGGCTTTGTCTTTCTGTCTATTTCCAGACTGGAATACGTCACCTCATCCTGATCAAAAGTAAATAAGCCTACCTTTCTGCTCCATATTTCTCCCTTTTGATACAACGTATGGTAATAAAAACTCTCCTCATAACTTTGCAGAAAGCATCTGTTTCTTGGAAATCCCATATGCCAGCAGGCGTCTCTCACATTTTCCACCAGTTCTCTGGTCAGTCTGGGCGTGGTGATCATCAGTCCGCTGACACTTTTGACCGGGTCCGGTACTCCCAGAATCCGAAGGGCATTTCCTATAAAAATACTCAAAAGTTCTCCGGCTTTCCGCTCCTCTCCGTCTACTATCACTTTTTTCCCATGAGAACATATCTCATACAGATTGTCCAGGTAAATTTCTTCCTGCTGCCGGACAAAATACTCTACTTCCAGCCCAAAATGCCATTCCTCTTCTCCCGGTTTCTTACTCAGGCAATTGGGAAACGCATACTGTCCGGTTCCCACTTTCATAGGCAGCGAAACCGGCTCGCCGGCTCGCCTGTCATAATAACATAGCTGTGAGACTTTTTCTCCCAGATCAAATCCTACAATAATATTTCTGACTTCGTTCATCGTATTGCCTCCACCTGCGTATTCGCGCTGCTGTTTGCAGGATCATGCTTCCCGCGTATACAGCAGCCGCTTTGTCATTCCATCACCGGAAATAGTTTTTCTGCCAGACATTCTCTCTCCAGATACTGTTCCATGGCTTTTTCCAGCGGCAGCTCCTGATCCAAGATTCTTCCTGCCAACATCTGATTGATCAGTTGATATCGGGAATTCCCCTCCCACACAGTATCTTCCAGTCGAAGAGTTTTCTCTTCCGTCTGCCAGGTTTCTTTTTCCTGTTCCACGGTGAGATAATACCGAAGGGTCTCCCCGTAAAACAGGAGAAATTCTTTCACAAAAATCCCCTGATACATATTCTTCATCGGTTCGCTCTTAAATACTGCCTCTTCTTCCCCGTTCTCCATGCAGTAGTGGATCATCACCCGGGCTTTCGCCGGAAAATGCTCCTCCACAAACTGTTTATCATCCAGCTGATAAGGCTTGGTATAACAGGATGGAAGCTGGTGGAAAAAGGCAAACCGCAGTCCTGCCTCACTGCACTCCTCCAAAATTCTCCGAACGAGCGGCGACTGCTTCTCCGAAATCCGCTTCATCTCTGCATAATATTTCAGTAATGCCAGCCGACAGATCTTATCCAGCTCCCATTCCCGCTGACAGCAAATTTCCAGACATTCAAAAATATAGCTGTCCATCTGCTGATCTCCCAGAAAATACTCGTAGGAGCAGAAGGAAAGGTACGCCAGAATCACCTGCTGTTTCCCTTTCTGACGGATATAGCTTTTTAAAATTTCATGCCCTTTCTTCAGATATACTCTCCCAAACATGGCGAGAAGAAGAATTTCTTCCTCCAGCGCATAGGTATCCAACTGGAAGCCCTGCATCCGTTCCCACAAAAGAGCCATTTCTTCCACCGGTCCCATCAGATTATCGCTGAGATACGTCAAAATAATATCGTCATATTTTCCTTCTTCAAATACATGGAGACAGAGATATACCAATTCTTCATTTTCCACAAATTCCGTCCGAAGGATCATGCGGCTTGCCAGCATCACCAGACTTTCAGTCCGAATTCCTTCATATCCATACTGACTCACAATAGTAAAGGCTCTCTCATACATACCCTTTTCAATCAGGATTTCTCCCAGCAATACCTTATCTACCCGGGCAAATGTGAGATAATCCATTTCTCTCAGATAACTGTCCAGCGTATCGTCTCCCGCATGGGCTGCATAATATTCCAGAATCTTCCGGCAGATCCGATGACGATACTCTTCCGTAAAAGCCATAGTCTGCGCCACATGCTGATAACAGCCCAGATTACGCACCTTCACCTCTCCCGCACTGTCACCACCGCCGCATATATGGAGCAAAAGACCTGGATTCGCCACATCCAGCGCCATACATTGTTTTACATATTCCTGCTCTTCCATCAGTTTTTGAAGATTATAATCCACGGTAGCTGCATATCTTCTCCGTTTCTCGTCTTCAAATATTATCTTCGCCTGAGGCGTATACAGATAAATGTAAGCTGCCCCGTCATTGCAGGGATAGCATTCCTCCTGCTCCAGTTCTCCATGACACACGATCACTTTGCGGATTTTGGGATCATCGCAGTAAATCCGATAGGCAAAAATCACCCGGGACATAGCTTCTCCCATGGCCACACTGGTGATCTTCTCAATACATTCCTGATAAATAGCCGCATAATCCTGACTGATCTTTCCCTGTTCCAGCGATTCCAGCGCAAACTGCTCCATCGCTTTTTTATAGCTCTGGTAAGTAGCTTTATCCACCTCTTTGTTTCGTATCACATTGGCATACACCGACGCTCTTTTCCTGCTGCTCAGAGTATTATTATATACAAAATACATCCGGATCACCTGAGGCAACACGTTTTGATACCCCTCCGGCATCGTTTCAATATAATATTCATACAGCCTGGTAATGCGGATATCCTGTTCCACTGCCAGAGCATACCAGCGGAAATATTCTTTTTTCCCCGGCTGCCCCTTCATGATATATTTGCAGATACTGTCCACCAGATTTTTCCCGGGATGTGCCTCATAGCAAAGCACTAATAACCGATAAATACTTTTATGGAATGCTTTTACATATTTCGCCAGATGCCCGATCCGCAGAGTCAGTTCCTGAGTCAGCCCCTGTTTCTGTGCTCCATAAATAAGGGTCTGTACCATAAAAGGAGACAATTTTTTCAGATGGCTCTCCTCCTGTACCAGCTTCTCATAAGCGTCCAGATACAGAAACGGGCTGGTACAGCCCAGATGATACAATTCCTCCATCATATAGAGCTGTCTCGCTGTGGAATTGCGGTACTCCTCCTCGGTCTTTAGAAGGACCTCCAGCAAAATCCGACTTCTGGGATTCATCCGATACAGATTTGCAATTCTGTCTTCCGCCTGTTCTTTCTGTTCTTCTGCCGCCACTCCGATCCGCACCGCCAGCGCAAGATAAACGCCTTCTTCTTCCATCTGTTCCTGGGAAAATTCCATGCTCCGCAAAGACCAGAGAGCCGCCATAGCTTTTGGAATATCCCCGGTCTCATACTGAACAAAAGTTTCCATCAACTGTTGCTTCGGGAAATAGCACCCCATATTTTTCAACTGTTCCAGTTCCTCCAGCGTCTGGGATTTCCACTGTTCGGCAGTGATTGCTTTCAGACGATACTGTTCATACCATCTGGCGATCCTGAGCTGCGCCTTCTTTTCCTGACTCCGGGTATTCAGACTGTACTCCGATTTCCCGCAGGCAGTCACCTCATAGACAAGAGTTCCGTAAACTGTTTTAATTCGGATCTGTCCATATTTTTTCCCCTGTCCCAGACATTCCTTCTTTACCAGATATTCCAGTTCGTATACACTTCCGATAAAATCCTCAGAAGTGATCACCTTCTTCTCCACCTGCAGAAAATCCCCTCGGGTTTCCACTTCCATACTGGCGTAACCCCAGTTATTTTTATAAAGATACACGGAATCCTTCAGCGTACTCTCTATCCGCTCCATATCCTTTTCTTCTCTGTCCAGATGAATCTGTACCGGTTCTTTCTTCCCTGCACCGATCAGAAACTCTTCCATATGCTGATACGTCACCGGATTTTGGGACATTCCCTTATATAAAGTCCGATAAACCTGATCTGCTCCCTGAAGAATTTCCATAAAGCGCTCGCTGGTATACAGGCGAAACGCCTCCCGATAATCCTTTTGCGCCAATTTTACAAATTCATCCAACGTCCGGATCTCTCCCTGAGAAGTCGTGATCTGAGCATCCGCCACTTCCACCCGAACAGGAATCTGATACTCGCCCAGACTGCTGTTGATGGTAATTACTGATTCCAGGCAGTCTCCTGCCGCCAGTCCCTTCACGTCCACTCCATAAGGAATACACACTGTATTTCCTGAAAACTTCTCTTTTGCCAGCAAAATACGCCGGCTGGAGGACATGACCATTCCTTTGATCCTGCGATTATCCTCCGCTCCAACAAACAATTCCCCTCTGTAATTCTCCCCTGCCTTTGTTCTGACAGTGATGTTTGTATCCGAGAGAACCAGCTTGGGTACTTCATATTCAAATCTTCCGTTTAGTAACTGTTCCATTCTTCTCTTCAAAGTATCACCTGCACTTATGTTTTCTCACCTTGACTAATGATCTGATATTACTATAATAAAACTAGATGCTAATTATTATACACTACCCCGGGTAGTGATGCAAGGAAAGAGGAATGTATATGATAAAACATAAAGATCACTTTCATGGCAGCGATCTGGAAGCCATCGAAGCCTGCTATCACATCAAAAAAGAGCAGATTGTCAGTTTCAGCGCCAACGTAAATCCTCTGGGGATTTCTTATCACCTAAAGGCTGCTCTTGCAGAAAATCTCGATGCCATCACCACTTACCCCGATCGGGAATATACTGCTCTGCGCCAGTGCATTGCAGATTATGCCCACACCCAGCCGGAAAATGTAATCGTGGGAAATGGTTCCACAGAATTGATCTCTCTTTTTATTCAGACGCGCCACCCGAAAAAAGCGCTGATTCTTGGACCTACTTACTCGGAATACGAGCGGGAGATCACACTGGGCGGCGGTTCAACCCTCTACTATCCCTTAAAAGAGGAGATGGATTTTTCCATCCATGTAGATGATTTCTGCCATACTCTGTCTGACCAACTGGATCTTCTGGTTCTCTGTAATCCAAACAATCCCACCTCCACGGCAATTTCCGGCAGTCAGATGCGCCGGATTCTGGACACCTGCCTGCAATATGGGATTTTTGTTATGATTGATGAAACCTATGTGGAATTTGCGCCGGAAGTTTCTCATATCACTGCGGTACCTTTGACAAATTACTACAGCAACCTGATTATTCTCCGGGGTACTTCCAAATTCTTTGCGGCTCCCGGTCTGCGGCTTGGCTACGCCATCACCGGCAATCAGGATCTTATAAAATCGATCAATACCCGAAAAAATCCCTGGACGATCAATTCCCTTGCTGAGATTGCAGGACGCCTGATGTTTCCCGATGAAGCGTATATCTGCCATACAAGAGAACTGATCAATGGGGAACGCGACCGCATCTATCAGGAACTTAAAACCTGGGACAGCGTAACCGTTTATGAACCCCAGGCAAACTTCATCCTGATGCGGATCCGCCGTCCCGATGTGAGTTCACAAGACTTGTTCGACCACTGTATCCGTCAGGGACTGATGATCCGGGACTGCTCCACCTTCCCCTTCCTGGATGACCGCTATGTGAGATTTTGTATTATGAAACCAGAGGATAATAACCGGCTGCTGAAAGCCTTTAAAGAGTTACTTGCATAAATATATACTTTTTTAGAAAGTTTAAAAAGTGTCACCGCTTTTCAGTGAAATCCAAGTGATTTTTCTCTGAAAATTCCTTATTTTACCATTAAAAAGATACTTTTTTCCTGACTTCAAAAAATGTCACCACTTTTCTCCGAAAAAGATGGTGACATTTTTTGAAATCTGTAATTTTGTAATATTTCTCAACAAAATTATTCTATTTTCCAAAGGAATTGTTGCAAAAGCAACGCAGGAAATGGTGACACTTTTTCAAACTTTCCAAAAAAGTATAATTTCTCACTTCTATCAGCAAACATCACTGAAAATCAAACAGCGATATCTGATTGGATTCCGGGATATCCCCGAAGATATGGAGATCGTCCATAAAGTCAATGACGTTTTTGCTGACTTTTGTTCTCTGGCGGAAGTCGTCTTTTGATAAAAATTGTCCGTCCCGGGCGGCGAGCACCACCGCATCCGCCGCCTTATCTCCCAGTCCCTCGATACTGTCCAAAGCGGGCATCAGCTTATCATCCACGATCTGGAACCGGTGTGCCTGCGCCTTATACAGATCTACCGCTGTAAAATCATAACCCCGGGCATACATTTCCTGAACGATTTTCATATCCTTCAACGTATCCTGCTCCTTTTTGGAAAGGCTGTCGCTTCTCTTTTTGTAGTCAGCCATATAGTATTCCAGACGTTCTCTTCCCATACACATCAGTTCATAGGAAAATGCAGACGCCCGGATACTGAAATATGCCGCATAGTAAGCCAGGGGATAAAAAATCTTATAGTAAGCGATCCGGTATGCCATCATAACGTAAGCCGCCGCATGAGCCTTCGGGAACATGTATTTGATCTTTTTGCAGGACCAGATATACCAATCCGGCACATCATGAGCTTTCATTTCTTCTTCCCACTCCGGCTTCAGCCCTTTTCCCTTTCGCACGCTCTCCATGATGGTAAAGGAAAGTTCACTCTCCAGCCCTTTGTTGATCAGATAGATCATAATATCGTCACGGGTACAAATAGCAGTGGAAATCGTAGCCTTTCCCTCCTCGATCAGCGTCTGGGCATTTCCCAGCCACACATCCGTTCCATGGGACAGACCGGAGATACGCACCAGATCAGAAAAAGAAGTCGGCTTCGTATCAATCAACATCTGGATAACGAAATCCGTTCCAAATTCCGGGATTCCCAGACATCCCAGAGGACATCCTCCGATATCTTCCGGGGTGATCCCCAGAGCTTCCGTACTCTTAAACAACGACATCACCGACTGATCGTCCAGAGGAATCGTCTGAGCATCCAATCCGGTAAGGTCCTCCATCATGCGGATCATGGTAGGATCATCGTGTCCCAGAATATCCAGTTTCAGCAAGTTCGCATCGATGGAATGATAGTCAAAATGTGTTGTCACAATATCGGTATTCACATCATTTGCCGGGTGCTGTACCGGAGTGAAGGAATTGATATCCTCCCCAAAGGGAAGTACAATAATGCCTCCCGGATGCTGTCCGGTAGTCCGCCGGATTCCCGTACAGCCCTGTACGATCCGGTCAATCTCGCAATTTCTCTTGTGAACGCCCCGCTCCTCATAATAGTTTTTCACATAACCGAAAGCCGTCTTATCTGCCAGCGTACCAATCGTTCCCGCACGGAAAGTCTGCCCTGCGCCAAAGATTACCTCTGTATATTTATGAGCCTTACTCTGATATTCTCCCGAAAAATTCAAGTCGATATCCGGCTCTTTATTTCCCTTAAATCCCAAAAATGTCTCAAAAGGGATGTCAAATCCCGCCTTAATAAGAGGCGCTCCACACTGCGGGCACACGGCATCCGGCATATCGCACCCTGCCCTTCCGGAATACGCCTTCACTTCCGGGGAATCAAAATCATAGTAATGACATTTCTCACAGTAATAATGAGGGCTCAGAGGATTTACCTCCGTGATTCCCGCCATTGTTGCCACAAAAGAAGACCCTACAGAACCACGGGACCCCACCAGATAGCCGTCCTCGTTGGATTTCCACACCAACTTCTGAGCAATGATATACATTACCGCATATCCATTGGAAATAATGGAGTTCAGCTCTCTCTCCAGACGGGCAGATACAATATCGGGAAGATTCTCCCCGTAAATCTCGTGAGCTCGATTATAACAGATATCCCGGAGCATACCATCAGAATTTTCAATGATAGGAGGGAATTTTCCATCCCGGATGGGGCACACCCGATCACACTGATCTGCGATCTTCCGGGGATTGGTGATCACCACCTCTTCCGCCTTTTCCGGTCCCAGATACTCAAATTCCTTCAGCATTTCCTCCGTCGTCCGAAGATACAGCGGCGCCTGATCATCCGCATCACTGAAGCCTTTTCCTGTCATAATGATCCGGCGATAAATCTCATCTTCCGGGTCGATAAAATGTACGTCGCAGGTAGCCACCACCGGCTTTTGAAACTGCTCGCCCAGCTTGACGATCCGACGGTTTAAGTTCCGCAGATCTTCCTCGGAAGTGATATCCTCCTGCTTTTCATCCCGCAGCATAAACATATTATTGCCGATGGGCTGGATTTCCAGATAATCATAAAAATCCACCAGCCGGGCAATTTCCGATTCCGGTTCATCCCGCAAAATCGCCTGAAATAATTCTCCCGCCTCACAGGCAGAACCGATCATCAGCCCCTCGCTGTACTTAAGATATACGCTCTTGGGAATCCGGGGTCGCCGGTTATAATAATCCAGATGAGACTTTGACACCAGACGGTACAGGTTCACCCTTCCCTCCTCACTGGTTGCCTGGATAATCGCATGATAAGTAGGCAATTTCTTAATGGTATGCTCCGATAATTTTCCCGCCTCATTGAGCTGATCCAGATTTTCAATATCCCGTTCTCTGCACATGGCGATAAATTTCACGAAAATTTCTGCGGTACAGGCAGCGTCATCCACCGCCCGATGATGATTGAGCAGCGGAATATTCAAAGCTTTCGCCACGGTATCCAGCTTAAAACGATTCAGTCCCGGCAAAAGCATCCGCGCCATTCCCACAGTATCTACATAGGTAAACTCCCGTTCTATGCCCTGCCGCTTACAGTTTTCTATAATGAAACTCATATCAAATCCTGCATTATGGGCTACCATAACCGCCCCTTCTGAAAACTCCAGAAACTTCGGCAGTACTTCTTCTATAGTTTCCGCATCCACCACCATGCCGTCATTGATTCCCGTGAGCTGCTCAATTTTAAATGGAATAGGTACCTGGGGATTTACAAAGACAGAAAAACGATCTACGATCGAACCTTTTTCCACCCGGACAGCGCCGATTTCTATGATACGATTGGACACGGGACTGAAACCTGTCGTCTCAATATCAAAGACCACAAAAGCTTCTTCCATACTCTGTCCCCTGCTGCCGCTTACCATCCCTTTCATGTCGTCTACCAGATAAGCCTCCACCCCGTAGATAACTTTAAACGGCGGATAAACCTGTTTTAGTTCCTCCTTGGTGGCTTCGGGATGTTCCTTCTGATACGATTTTCGATAATCACTGACAATATCGTCATAGGCATGATTTGCCTCCGGAAAGGACTGCACCACCCCATGATCAGTGATCGCGATGGCCGGATGTCCCCATTTATAAGCCCTTTTTACTAGCACACTGGCGTCTGTCACCCCATCCATATCGCTCATTTTCGTATGACAGTGCAGTTCCACCCTCTTTTCCGGGCTGTTATCCATACGGCTGGTCGTAAAATCAGAAATTTTCTTAATACCCGCCAAAGAACCGATGGTAATCTCATGATCGAACTTATCAATGGTCGTCACGCCTTTCAATTTCAAAAATACGCCCTTTTTGATGGCGCCGCTGATCTCCGGAACCTGCTCATTATGAAGAAAAATCTTTACCGTGATGGTATCGGTAAAATCGGTGATATTAAACATATAAATGGTCTTTTCATTGCGGATTTCTCTCGCCTCCACCGAAGTTACCTGCCCCCGGATCGTCACCTCTCCCATCTCTCCTGAAATAGAATCTATGGTGATCGTATCGTCATCAAAATCTCTTCCATAAAGGACGTCTGGATTGTCGGAACGTTTCAGAGAACGAGAACCTCCCCCATTGTCTCCAAACCGTCCTCTCTGGAAGCTTCCTTTTCCACCGTATCTTCCACCATTTTTTCCAGCATTTCCACCTGATTTTTCAGAGGAAGGCTGCATCCCTTTTCCTGAAGCTGCTGTTTTGCCTTCCCCGGCATCCTTCTGGGCTCCATTCGGCGCAGCGGGAACTGCTGCGCCTCCCTCGTCCCAGGGAAGACCTTCTTCCGGTCCCGGATTTGCAGAAACCATTCCCATCTGTTTCTGCCCTACTTTGGAATGCAGAAGAATCTGGCGCGCCTCCTCCATAATGCGAAGTTCGCTGTTTTTGCGCACCTTACTTTCCACCGGCTGATGATAAGAGGGATACACTTTCAAATTAAACCCGCACCGCTCGCAGAAAATCTTCTCCAACACACGGATCAATTCATGCTCCCTCTCTCGGGCGATCACTGAATCCGTCATCAAAAGCTCCATGGTTTCCGGGTCCGAAAAACGAATATCCGCCGTAGCGAACATATTATATTCCAAAATACTGTATTGCTTTAATTCCAACAAAATACTGGGACGATATACAGCAAGAAAATTTTCCGGGGTATACTGACGGGAAAGCTGAAATTTTTCAATAATTTTCACCTTTAACGGAGCGTTCTGAAAGAATTGCTCCTTAATCGATGCTTCCAGATCGTAAATATATTTTTTCTGAATCCACTGGGAACTCACGATATAAACCCGCAGACAATCCTTCTGCGGGTTTACAGCTACTTTTCTTACCTTTACAGTTTTTAACAATTCCTCCAGCTGAGGCTCCACCTTCAGCTGAGGAAATACATCCAGAAATTCTTTTTCTGTCATGGTTTCACCACTTCTTCTGAATTTTCATGCCAGTGTAACAGTTCCTCCCGCAGCGCCTGCAAAAGCTGATCCTCCGGTACTTTTCGAACGATCTCGCCCTTCTTGATAAGAAGTCCTTCTCCCTTGCCTCCGGCAATTCCGATATCTGCCTCTTTCGCCTCTCCCGGACCATTTACCACGCAGCCCATCACAGCCACTTTAATATCCAGCGGAATATCCTGCACCAGATTTTCTACCTGATTGGCAAGACCGATCAGATCGATCTGCGTTCTTCCGCAGGTGGGACAGGATACTACCTCAATCCCTCCCTGACGAAGTCCCAGTGTTTTCAGGATTCTCTTTGCTGACTTAATCTCTTCCAAAGGATCGCCGGTAAGAGAAACCCGGATCGTATCTCCGATTCCCTGATAGAGAATAATTCCGAGCCCTACTGCTGACTTGATATTCCCGGAAAACAGGGTTCCAGCCTCCGTGATCCCCACATGCAGAGGATAATCCGTCTTCTCAGCAATCAGCTCATGCGCCCGGGCACACATCATCACATCGGAAGATTTTATGCTGATCACCAGCTTGTCATAGCCCATTTTCTCAATGATATGTACTTTATCGAGAGCGCTCTCCACCAGACCTTCCGCCGTCACACCGTGATATTTTTCCACCAGCTCTTTTTCCAGAGAACCGCTGTTTACTCCCACTCGAATAGGAATGTTCCGCTCTTTTGCCACATCCACTACCGCCTGAATCCGTTCCCTGCTGCCGATATTTCCCGGATTGATACGGATCTTATCTGCTCCGTTTTCCATAGCTGCAATAGCCAGTTTATAGTCAAAATGAATATCTGCCACCAGCGGGATATGAATCTGCTTTTTAATCTCAGCCAGCGCTTTTGCCGCCTCCATGGTGGGTACGGCACACCGGATGATCTCACAGCCCGCCCGCTCCAGCTCCAAAATCTGCTTTACGGTCTGTTCCACATCTTCCGTTCTGGTATTGGTCATCGACTGAATCAGCACAGGATTTCCTCCACCGATCACCCGATCTCCTATTTTGATTGTTCTTGTATGATCCCGATACATATTCTCACTCCACTTTCTGTTATCTGATCTCCAGAAGTTTCTGTTTCAATTCATCTTCCATCTTGCGCAATTCTGCCTCGGCAGCCTGTCTCTTTGCTCTGCCGTCAGCCTGAATCTGCATCACCTCATCCAGCGTAGATATCAAGGCTGCATTGGTATTCTGAAGGGTTTCCAGATCCACGACGCCTCTCTCAGATTCTTTGGCGCTCTCCACCGATGCCATCTTAAGCATCTCCGCATTTTTTCGCAGAAGCTGGTTCGTCATATCCGTCACCTGCCGCTGCGCCTGCGCTGCCTGAGACGCATGTTCCACACCGAGCGCCAATACCATCTGGCTTTTCCACAGCGGTATCGTATTCACAACGGTAGACTGAATCTTTTCCACCATCATCGTATCGCTGTTTTGTACCAGACGAATCTGCGGAGCTGTCTGAATAGAGATCATACGGGTCAGTTCCAGGTCATGGATTTTTTTCTCAAATCGATTACACAGCCCTTCCAGATCTTTTGCTGCCTGCGCATCCTCGGGAAGTCCTGACAATTTTGCTTTTTCCACCAGCTGGGGCAATTCTGTCGTCCTTACCTGATGCAGTTTCTTCTTACCTGCCAGAATATACATGGACAGCTCTTTAAAATACGTCAGATTCTGTTCATACATCTGATCCAGCATCGCCACATCCTTCATAAGCTGTACCTGATGTCCCTCCAGGATCTGGCAGATCCGGTCTACATTGATCTCCGCCTTGTCATATTTTGCTTTCAGACTGTTGATCTTATTGGCAGGTTTTTTCAAGAATGAGAAAAATCCTTTTTCTTCTTCTTCCGTATCAAAAGTTTTCAGTTCCGTCACCACATTGGTGAGCATATCTCCCACTTCTCCCAGATCCTTGGTACGCACGTTATTAAGCGCTGCTTCGGAAAAATCCGCCATCTTTTTCTGGGTTCCCGCTCCATACTGCAGAATACCGTTGGTATTATGGAGATCAATCTGTTTGGAAAAATCCTCCACCATCTGTTTTTCCGCTTCTGAAAGGATGCTGTCATCCATAGGCGGCGCTTCCTCCTGCACCGGAGCTGACACCGGCTGCGGCTGGGGAGCCGGATCAAAAGTCAACGTGGGGGTTGTGGTAAATTCTTTCAGTTCAGTACTCATGATTTTCCTCCTTTTCCAGTCAGTCCTTCAAAATCTCTTCCTGTCAGCCCTTCCTGCGCCAGCATGGTATGCAATACTGAAATATCTGAAGAAACATCCAGAGCTTTTTCCTCAAAAAAGCTGTTTAAAAGATTTTCAAATGCCTGATTGATCGTATCTATCGTATCCTCAATCTCTCTCTTTGTTTTTGTGACATTTTCACTGATAATGGTTTCCTTATCCATCTCCCGATATACATCGATCAGTTTCTTTGTGGTGGGAAGATAATAATTCATAAATTTTCTCAGATCGGAAGCCAGCGCCGGATTTTTTCCCACTTCCTCAAAAATACGGGTGATAATAACCTTCAAACGATCCAGCTTTTGAGACATATCTGCCCCCGGAATCTCATCATTGCATTTTTGAATGTACTGGATATAAGCTCTTCCTTCCTCCAGAATCTTCTGACATTCTTCCGGAAGCTGAGCTCTTTGCGCATCCAGCTCCTTTTGCTGACTTTCCCGGAGCTTTGCCTGTTCCTGGGTATCCAGATATTGCTGATATGTTTCATTTGTAACGATCACACATGTCTCCTGCTGGTCCAGATGTCCCTGAAGAAACATTTTCTTTTCAATCATCTTTTTCAGATCCCGAAGTACTTTTGCTCGTCCTCTTCCCGTTTTCTGAGAAAGCTCCTCGATGGTACAGTACGTTCTGTTGCCAATCTGCTTTACATATTCCTGAAACCGGATCGCTCTTTTCCGAACCACCGTTCCTGCGATTCCCATTCCCAGAAATCCCACGGCAAGTCCCGTCATTAAAACTGTGAGGACCGTTGCCGGAAGGGTCGGCCACCATGCCAGCACTATACCGCAAATGATCGCGCTCAAAACGAAAATCCCTGTCAGGGAATACCCGGTGATCGCCAGCACAACACCTGACACTTTTCCGGGAGGATTCTTTCGATACACTGCTGCTGCCTGAGGTCTGGTCTCAGAATCTGCCTGCCTGTTTTCCTGCCGCTTTCCCGGCTGATATGCCGGTTCCTGACTCTTTTGATACCCGGCGCCATAACCTGACTTTTGCCATGCCTGCTTCCACTCTGTTTTGGCATTTTTCATTTCTCTGCGAAATTCATCTCCGGCATTTTTCACCTCTTTCTGAACTTGACCGCCAACGCTCTGCATTCCCTTCCGAATCCCATCCACCGTATCATCAATGGTACTTTTCACCTGTTGATTCAACTGCTGATAATTCCCGGAATTCACCGCATCCTGCACCACATCCCAGAAATCATTTTTCCTGTCCTTATTCTCCATCCTGTCTCCATCCTGCTTCCTGAACTTTACTTACTTCCGTTCATACTTCACAAAAGTATATTCCAGATCAAAGTACGTCTGTTCCTCACTGCTGGCTGTAATCTCCCATTCTTCCTTCTCATCCAGATTCGGGAAATACGTATCTGCCTCAAAAGCAAAATCAATCTTTGTCACATGGGCAAGGTTACAGTAAGGCAGCAACTCCTCGTATACTTTTCCGCCTCCGATCACATAAATCTGATCGTCCGGATATTTTTTCAGTTCTTTCAGAAGTTCCGGAAGATCGTGAACAATAATCGCATCCTTCACCTGATAGGAAGGATCGCTGGTGAGAACAATATTCGTTCTGTTCTTCAACGGCAGCCCGTTGGGAAAGCTTTCCAGCGTTTTTCTTCCCATCACCACTACTTTTCCTGAAGTTTCCTGACGGAAAAACTTCATATCAGAGGGAATGCTCACCAGCAATTTATTATTATTTCCGATTCCCCAGTTTTTATCTACTGCTACTATAAGATTCATAAGTTCCTCCTAAACTGCTATTGGAATATTTTTGATCTGAGAACCTGTCACATAATTTTCCACCTGCAGATCATCGACTGTAAAATCATAAAAATTCTTAACTTCCGGATTCAGGGTCACGATCGGCGCGTCATATGTGGGACGGCTGATCAGCTCCTGCACCAACGGAATATGTCGGTCATAGATATGCGCGTCAGCGATCACATGCACCAGCTCGCCCACCTTCATATCGCATACCTGAGCGAACATCATCACCAGCAGCGCATACTGGCATACATTCCAGTTATTTGCCGCCAGCACATCCTGGGAACGCTGATTTAAAATCGCATTCAGCGTAAGCTTCTCACTGTCTTTTTCCTTGGTTACATTGAACGTCATCGAATACGCGCAGGGGTAAAGATTCATCTCGTGAAGATCCTGATGCACATAAATGTTCGTCATAATCCTGCGGCTGTAAGGGTTATGTTTCAGATCATACAAAACCCTGTCCACCTGATCCATCATTCCCTCTTTATACTGGTGCTTCACACGCATCTGATATCCGTATGCTTTTCCGATGGAACCGTCCTCATCTGCCCAGCTGTCCCAGATATGACTGTTCAGATCCTTCACATTATTAGACTTTTTCTGCCAGATCCATAAAATCTCATCCATAGCGCTCTTTAACGCAGTTCTTCGAAGCGTGACCGCCGGAAATTCTCTGGACAGATCATAACGGTTGACTACCCCAAACCGTTTGATCGTGTAAGCGCTCTCTCCGGTATCCTCCCAGTGAGGACGCACCTTTTCACCCTCGGTACTGAGACCGTTATCTATAATATCCTGACACATCTGTATAAATAATTTATCTGCGTAACTCATGGCTCATCTCCTTCTCTTGCTCAACATGCTGCATTAGATTTATTATAATATACCCCATACGTGAATTCAACTGATTTTCCGTCTGCTTTCATTATTAGTTGACCCCTTTCCTTGAAAATGGTATACTTGGTACCCAAAAGGAGGCGTATCATGAATAAACTCATTATTGCTTTGCTCAAACCTTTGTCATTCCTTCCCGCTCTGCTTATCATGTATATGATCTTTTCTTTCTCCAGCCAGACGGGAACAGAATCCAGCCAGCTCAGTTTTAAAGTCAGCCAGAAGCTGGTACAGGTAGGAGCAAAAGTTCTGGATAAAGATCTCACCCAGGAAGAAATCTCGATGTATGCGGAAAAATATCATTTTCTTGTGAGAAAGCTCGCCCATATGACGGAATACTGTATCCTGGCCGTTTCTCTTTGCATCCCGCTCTATGCCTACGGAATCCGTGGCATCTGGCTGGTACTTCTGGCAGGTATGGTCTGTGTAGGCTTCGCCGCCACCGACGAATACCACCAGTCCAGCGTAGCCGGAAGAGGACCTTCCCTGCGGGACGTATGCATCGACAGCGCAGGAGCATTCATCGGAATCTTCGCTACCCGCATCCTCGACTGGATCGCAGTGCGAAGCACCAGAGAACTGGAACGTGAACGAAAAAGGAAAGGTAAACACCGGAGATAACCTTCCGAATTTGGAACAAAAGACGCCTAACGAATTGTTTCGTGCTACGCACTCTCACAATTCTGCTTTATAAAAATAGAGCTATCGCTTTAGGCATTATTCAGAAATATTTATACATTTTCAGCGAATTTGTCGAGCACATCTTTGAGACCTCAGGCTCAAAGCGAGCGCAGACTGAGCATAAAATGTATAAATATTTCGGATATATCCTATAAGCGATAGCTCCTTTTTTGTATCTTGTCAGGCAGGCGCAAACTGGCTCTCATACAGTTTCGCATAAAACCCTTTTTTCGCCAGCAGTTCCTCGTGCCGCCCTGTTTCTATGATTTTTCCATCCCGCATAACCAGAATCACATCCGCCTCCTTGATGGTCGAAAGACGATGCGCCACAATAAAGCTTGTCCGCCCTTCCATCAGTTTCAAAAATGCCTTCTGTATCCTGCTCTCGGTCATAGTATCTATAGAGGACGTAGCCTCATCCAGAATCAGCACCGGCGGCCGCATCAACATCACCCGGGCAATACACAACAACTGTTTCTGTCCCTGAGAGATATTTCCCCCATCCTCGCCGATCACAGTATCATAGCCTTTTGGCAGCCTTTTGATAAAGCTGTGGGCGTACGCCTGTTTTGCTGCCTCCACCACTTCTTCCCGGGATGCGTCCGGCTTTCCATACGCAATATTTTCAAAAATCGTACCTGTTTTCAGCCATGTTTCCTGAAGCACCATTCCGTAACCGGCTCTCAGACTCTCCCGGGTAATCTGCTCCACGGAAGTTCCGTCCACCAGCAATTTTCCCTGGTCAATATCGTAAAACCGCATCAGTAAATTGATGATTGTTGTCTTCCCACAGCCTGTCGGTCCCACGATTGCCACCCGCTCGCCCGGTCTTACTTTAAGATTCATGTCTTTGATCAGCTCTGTCTCAGGCACATAAGAAAAATCCACATGTTCAAAAGATATTTCTCCCCGAACCTGCGTCAGAACTTTCGCATTCGGCGCATCGGCAGCCACCGGCTTTTCCTCCAAAAGCTGAAAAATTCTTCCCGCACAGGCCAACGCATTCTGCAATTCCGTAATCACTCCTGAAATTTCATTGAACGGTTTGGTATACTGATTGGCATAATTCAGAAAACTACTCAGCTGTCCCACGGTAATCCTTCCATTCATCACCGAAAACGCCCCGAAAATTCCAACTCCTGTATAAACCAGCCCATTGACAAAACGGGTAGCCGGATTTGTGATGGAAGAAAAAAAGGTAGCTTTCAGTCCACAGTCCTGCAGTCGCTCATTGATCCCATCAAATTTCTGCTGGGCTTCCTCCTCATAAGAAAATGCTTTTACTGTTTTCTGATTTCCCACCATCTCTTCCATCAGAGAAGTCATTTGCCCTCTTGTTTCCGACTGCAGTTTAAACATCTGATACGTTCTTTTCGCGATAAAATTCGCCACAAGGAAAGAAACCGGCGTGAGCAGCACCACAATCAGCGTAATCTTCCCATCAAGAGAAATCATAAATCCCAGTGTTCCCAGAATCGTCATCACACCAGAAAATAACTGGGTAAATCCCATAAGAAGTCCGTCTGAAAACTGATCCACATCGGTAGAAATGCGGCTGATGGTATCTCCCGGCTGATGACTGTCCATATAGCTCACCGGAAGGATCTCCAGATGATTAAACGTCTGCACCCGCAGATCATGGACAATGCGATACGTCATTTTATTCGTCATAAGACTCATAAACCACTGCGCCAGTGCGGAAATCCCCGTTACCACCGCAAGCTGCAGCAAAATCTTCCACAGCCCTAAAAAGTTTACCAGCCCCTTATCCACAATAAAATCCACGCCCTCCCCAATCAGAATAGGGGTATACAGCGTAGCCGCCACCGTCAGCGCTGCAAACAGCAAAATTCCTGCCACAAGACCACTATATGGACGAATCAGCCGCAGCACCCGACGAATAATTTCTTTATTTCTCATAATCCCGCAGCCTCCTCTCTGGAAAATTGCGACAGACAGATCTCTCGATATACCGAACAGCTCTGCAGCAATTCTTTATGAGTTCCGCAGCCTGCCAGCCGTCCATCATCCAATACCAGAATCTTATCGGCATTTTTGACTGCTGACGCTCTCTGAGAAACGATCAGAACCGTAGTATCTGCCGTTCCCCGGCGCAGCGCCTTTCGAAGCGCCGCATCTGTGGCAAAGTCAAGGGCAGACGCGCTGTCATCCAAAATCAAAATCTCTGGATTTCCCACCAGCGCCCGGGCAATCGTCAATCTCTGCCTCTGGCCTCCGGAAAAATTCCTTCCACCGGTTTCTACCCTCGCGTCCAGACCGCCCGATTTCTTCTCCACCACTTCTTTTCCCTGAGCAATTTCCAGAGCCTTCCATAGCTCCTCATCGGTACTTTCTTTCTTTCTCCAGCAGAGATTTTCCCGAATCGTCCCCTGAAAAAGCACTGCTTTCTGCGGCACGATCCCGAACTTTTCCCGCAGCCCCTGGAAAGAATACTCCCGCACATTCTGTCCGTCCACCAGAATCTGTCCCTGCTGCGCATCATAAAACCGGGGAATTAAGTTCATAAGGGTAGATTTTCCCGAACCGGTACCACCGATAACGCCCACCGTCTCACCTGCCTCCACAGTAAAACTGATATCCTCCAAAGAAGCTTCCTGCGCTCCTCCGTAGGAAAAGGTCACATGATCAAACACGATTTTCGGCTGTTTTTCATCTGTCCGCCCTTCTGTTTTTTCTCCCTCTTCCATAGAAGGAGTCACCGCAAATACCTCGTTGACCCGGGCAGCGCAGGCTACCGCTTTCGTGATGGTCACGATCAGATTTGCCAGCGCCACCAACGCCACCAAAATCTGATTCATATAATTTACCAGCGCTACAACTTCACCCTGAGTGATGGCTCCCGCCTGTACCTGCCAGCCTCCTGCCCAGAGAATCGCTATAATTGCCAGATTGATCAGAACAAAAGTTACCGGATTCATGAGTGCGGAAATCTTTCCTGCATATAATTGCATATTTTTTAAATTGTCACTATTTTCCAGAAAATCTTTTTTTTCATCTTCCTGGCGGGAAAAAGCCCGCACCACTCTGGCTCCCACATAATTTTCCCGGGTAATACGCACAATCCCATCCAGAAAATTCTGCGCTTTCTTATAGATTGGAATCGTCAGACGGATAATCAGAAAGATAGCCAGTCCTATCAGCGGCACTGCCACAAGAAAGATCACCGTCAGCTTCGCACTGATGGTAAACGCCATAGTCACTGCGCCAACCACCAGAAAGGGAGAGCGCAAGAAAAGGCGGAGCACCATGTTCACACCGGTCTGTACCTGATTAATATCACTGGTCATTCGGGTAACCAGAGTGGGCGTTCCCACAAGATCCAATTCCTGATAGGACAGACGGTTTATATGGCGATACATGGAAGCTCTAAGTTCTGTTCCAAATCCCAGCGCCGCTTTCGCCGCAAAATACTGTGCCGTTAGCGAGCATACGAGCCCCAATACGCCCAATGCCACCATCAGCCCACACATTTTCCATATATACGTCTGATCGGAATTTTTGATTCCCACATCAATGATCTTTGCCATGACAAGAGGAACCAAAAGTTCAAAACTGGCTTCCAGCATTTTAAACAACGGGGCAATGATACTTTCTTTTTTATAATTTTTCAGATATTTCAGCAGATTCTTCACTTTCCAGATTCTCTCCTGTCTCAGCTTCTACATTTTCTTCCGGAACTTGGAGCGTTCTCTGGAAAGTATCGGTAAGCCAGCGAAGTCTTCCTATGATATCTTCCCGGAAATCTCCCTTCTCCATTCTCCACTTCCAGTTATTTCCCAGCGTGGATGGATGATTCATCCGTCCCTCATTTCCGCAGCACAGAAGATCCCACATCGGAATCACTGCAAGATCCGCCACACTGGATTCTGCTGCCCGAATAAAGTCCCAGGAAATATCTTCCCACGGCCGGTCATAATTATTCAGATACGCCTTGGAAAACTCCCGCACCCAATCCGGCATGGTATAATACCAGGATTTTGTCGTATCATTATCATGGGTTCCCGTATACACCACACAATTTCTTGCATAATGATGGGGCAGATAAAAATTGGAAGGACCGGAGTCAAAGGCAAACTGCAGCACCTTCATTCCCGGATAACCGCTTTCCTCCAAAAGATCAAACACCCGATCATCCAAAGTGCCCAGATCCTCTGCGATCACATCCATCTCACCCAATTCTTTTTCCATCGCCCGAAAAAGTTCTATACCGGGACCTGGCTCCCAATGCCCATGTTCCGCCGTATCATCTCCGGCCGGAATAGAGTAATAATCAGAAAATCCTCGAAAATGATCAATTCTCACGGTATCATACAACTCAAAGCTTCTTCTCATACGGCGTATCCACCAACGATATCCACTCTGTTTATGGTATTTCCAGTCATACAGAGGATTTCCCCACAACTGCCCCGTCTCTGAAAAAGCGTCCGGTGGACAGCCCGCTACCGCTTTGGGAACACACGCCTCATCCATCTGGAACAATTTGGGATTTGCCCAGGCATCTGCGCTGTCGATCGCCACATAAATAGGAAGATCTCCGATAATGGTGATTCCCTGCTGGTTGGCGTAAGCTTTGATCTTTTTCCACTGTCTGTCAAATTCATACTGGACAAAACGATAAAACTGGATCTCTTTCTCCAATTTACTCTGCATCTCTTTCATGGTCTTATCGTCTCT
>PPYF01602752.1_pt1 | contig 42206 bp, 34 predicted proteins | sample 1559871 | NCBI WGS metagenome assembly PPYF01 (sample SAMN08240021, study PRJNA423297) | Human gut metagenome, whole genome shotgun sequencing project.
AATTCCAAACACAGTCCGCATGATAATTCCCTCTTTTGTCTTGAATAATTCCATGTTTTAGTGATTTTATTTTCAATACACGACGTCAAGCGTCCCACATACTTTGATAACATTCTTCCTAAAACAGGTGTCTTGCCAGTTTTGTGTACGACATCAAGCGTCAAAAAGACCCTCGACTTAACAAGACACCCTCTACTTTAACATAAAGAAAAAGCAGTGAGTACCATCTCCCGTCGGAGATTTCTTCACTACTAATCTTAGTATGTTTTATGTAGAAAAAAAGTCCCATATGACCTATAATGAAAAGCGTCTAAACAACTCATTAGAAAGACTCATATGGAACAACTCGATTTTATCACAAAACTTCTTGGAATTGAAGACAAAAATATCAAAATAGACAATCTTTTTGATGCCGGCACTCACAAAGAAATCCTGGGCCACCTTGACTATGATGCCCCTTCATGCCCTGCCTGCAAGGGACAGATGGCCAAATACGACTTCCAGAAACCTTCTAAAATCCCTTATCTGGAAACAGCGGGATACAAAATTCTTATCCGACTCAAAAAGCGGCGCTTTCGCTGTAAGAACTGTGGAAAAATGGCTGTCTCCGAAACTGCCCTCGTCCAGAAAAATCATCAGATTGCCGCCGCAGTCAAACAGAAAATCGCTCAATTATTAGTTGAGAAGCAAGCCATGACTGATATTGCCCACAGGCTCTCGATCTCAACTTCAACCGTCATTCGCAAGCTCAAGGAATTCAAATTTGAAACCAACTGGCAGAGACTGCCAGAAATCATGAGCTGGGATGAGTATAGCTTCAAGAAAGGAAAGATGAGCTTTATCGCTCAGGATTTTAATACCAATGAGGTCCTAGCCATCCTGGACGGCAGAACCCAAGCGGTCATTCGAAACCATTTTCTACGCTATCCTAGACAGGTTCGTATGAGGGTCAAAGTGATGACCATGGCCATGTTCAGTCCTTACTATCAGCTGGCCAAGCAACTTTTCCCGCATGCCCAAATTGTTCTCAATCGTTTCCACATTATCCAGCACCTCAGCCGAGCTATGAACCGTGTCCGCATCCAAATCATGAACCCATTCGACCGAAAATCTCAGGAATACCGAGCCCTCAAACGCTATTGGAAACTCCTCCAGCAGGACAGCCGCAAGCTTAGCCATAAGCGTTTTTACAGACCAGCTTTTCGGGCGCATTTAACCAATCAAGAGATTCTCCATCAGCTGCTCAGCTATTCGGACCAACTTCGACAACACTATGAGCTTTACCAGCTCCTGCTCTTTCACTTTCAGGAAAAGCAAGCTGATTATTTCTTTGACCTAATTGAGGAGAATCTTTCAGCTGTTCACCCAATTTTTCAAACCGTCTTTCGGACTTTCCTGAAGGACAGAGACAAGATTACCAACGCCTTGGAACTACCCTACTCCAACGCCAAGCTGGAAGCAACTAACAATCTCATCAAGGTCATTAAGCGAAACGCTTTTGGATTCAGGAACTTTGACAACTTTAAGAAACGCATTCTCATCGCTTTGAACATCAAAAGAGAGAGAACGAATCTCGTCCTCTCGCGATGTTAGCTGACATCAACCCACTACAGTTGACAAAGAGCTACTTTTTTCTATCATTCTCCAAAAACATTTTGAATATCCTCATCCGTTATTCCAATCATAGGGTTGATTTTCAAGAAATTTTCCTCAGTCAAGACATAGTTTCCCACAGTTGTTTCCAAATTATCCACAGAAGTGTGTATAACTTTTTCATCAGTTAGGAGGTCTGAAAAGCGTTGGATTAGATAGGTATTGCGAGCTGTGCCAGTGTTTTTGACAGCAAAGTCAAAGGCAGACTTTTCCCCAAGAAGAATCAATTTGCTCTTGGCACGGGTGATAGCAGTATAGATAAGATTGCGTTGCAGCATACGGTGGCTGCTGGATGTAATCGGTAAAATGACTACAGGAAATTCACTACCCTGAGATTTGTGGATACTCATAGCGTATGCCAGACGAATTTTATACCATTCGCTGCGTGGGTAAATGACTTCATTGCCATCAAAGTTGATAGTCAACTCGTCCTGTTTAGAGTCCGTATATTTTGCTGGCAGCAAATCAGTGATATAACCCAAATCGCCGTTAAAGACATTGCTTTCCGCATCATTGACCAGATGAATCACCTTGTCGCCTTGTCGATATTGACAATCAGTTGCTTCAAAAATGATTTGTTCTGTTTCGGCAGGGTTGATTAGATTTTGCATGAGTTGATTGATGTGGTCAATCCCAGCCTGTCCGCGGTACATAGGCGCAAGCACCTGCACATCTTGAGCTGGAATGCCGCTGCGGAGAGCAGCCTCTACGATGCGCTCAATCATCTTCGGGATATGCTCACTATGCGCTTCAAAATAAGAACGGTCAGCTTTTTTTTCTATAAAATCAGGTGGCAGAATGCCTTTTTGAATCTGACTGGCTAAGTTGACGATAGTGGAGTCTTTGCTTTGTCGATAAATTTTTTCTAATTTGGTCTGCGGAAGAAGAGGGATTTTCAGCAAATCTGCCAGCACTTGTCCGGGGCTGACAGAAGGCAGCTGGTCGGCATCTCCGACGATTAGGAGTTTGGTGTTTGATGAAATGTTGCTGAGGAGTTGATTGGCTAACCAAGTATCTACCATTGAAAATTCGTCCACAATAATAAAGTCTGCGTCCAAATAATCGTCTAAATGGCTGGTGTCGTCGTCTCCTGTCATGCCTAAATGCCGATGAATTGTAGCGCTTGGAAGCCCTGTTAATTCATTCATGCGTCTGGTAGCACGCCCAGTAGGAGCTGCTAGCAGGATAGGCAAATCCTGAGATTTGCGCAAATCTAACCCATGCAGCAGAGCATAAACAGCAATGATTCCATTGATGACGGTCGTTTTTCCTGTTCCGGGGCCACCCGTTAGGATAAAAATTTTGTGATTGATAGCGTCACAAATTGCTTGTTTTTGAGTCACATCATAGGAAATGGCAAACTCATTTTCGATTTGAGCAATAGCAGCTTCGATCTTTTTTGGTTCAAATTTTTTTTGCTTCCCTTTTTCTAAAATGCGCAAGAGATTGCTACGAATCCCTTCTTCGGCAAAAAAGAGACTGTTTTCAAAAATCTTTGTATCAATATTTTGAACTTTATCTTCTTCAATCAAATGTGCCAGCTCATCCGCAATAGAACTTGGGTCTAACTCAATCTGACGGGAACTTTCGAGGAGTTCAATCGTATGTTCCAGAAGTTCTTTGGCTTCAAGATAGGTGTCGCCTTTTTCCATAGATTGAGTGAGGAGCGTGTGAAGCAACCCAGCACGAAAACGCTCTGGAGCGGTACTTTCAATTCCTAAGCTTTGTGCCAGTTGGTCGGCAATTTTAAAACCAATTCCTTGAATGTCTTCTACCAATTGGTAAGGATAGTGTTCCACGATTTCTAAGGTTTCTTCCTTGTAGAAATCTTGCACTTGAAAAGCTAGTTTGTTGGGGATACTGTATTCAGATAGCTTGGCAAGGATTCTCTCGGTACCGTAATTTTGTCTTAGTTTCGTGAGAAAGGCTTCGCAATTTTTAGCAGAAAGACCTGCAATATCCTTTAATTTTTCTGGCTCTGCTAAAACTTTATCAATCGTGTTATCGCCATAGAGATCCACGATTTTTTGTGCTGTTTTTACACCAATCCCTTTAAAATGGTCGCTTGAAAAATATTTGACTAAGCCTTTGCTGGTTGGCTTTGCCCGCTCATAGCGCGTTATTTTGAGCTGTTCCCCATATTTAGGGTGTTGCACGAGGTTTCCCCAAAAAGTATAGTCTTCGCCCTCCATAATATCCGCCATGGTGCCCGTGACAATAATCTCAAAATCATCAAAATCTGCATCGGTGTCGTCAATATCTAACAGTAGAATCCGAAAGAAACTGCTGGGATTTTCAAAAATAATGCGTTCAATAGTGCCTGAAAAGTAAAATTCCATCATCTTCCTGTATCAATGTTAAAAGAATGGGAGTGGAACAGAACTAAAAATCGAAAATTTTTAGTTCGTAGTCCCACCCCCGCAAGGGTGCTTAAACAGTTGTCAAGCTGTTTAAGGTTGCAGATGAAGAAAACGAAGTTTTCGTCAAAGGTGCTCTTCCAAGCTTGAAAAGCGAACAACTTTGATACTTGCTTCGCAAGTTTTATCTGCCACCTCAAAGCAGTGCTTTGAGCAATCACGGTGGCTTGCTTCGCAAGTCTGATTTCCAACCGTCAACAATTCACTAGATTGTTGAAGCTGCGTTATTCGTTTATTCCTAAATCTGATAGAAGCTGGAACACTTTTTGTCCACCTCCAACGAATCAAAATAGACTTGTTTGGGATTAAAAAGTGCCAATTCTATTCAAAGGCCAGAAGCGGAATTTTGCTTCGCCCTGTAATTGACTGGCTTTAAAGGTTCCTACTTGACGGCTGTCTTTTGAAACAAGACGGTCGTCTCCTAAGAGCAGGTATTCGCCTTTTGGAACTTCAATAGTGAAACTAGTGTTGCCGTTTGCGTCCTGCGTAAAGGCTTGAGCTTTGTCTGCTAAAGATTGGAAGAAACTATTGTAGGAATAGGTTTTCTGCAATTTATCATCTTTAAACTTCGTGAGGTAATTTTTAAGATAAGATTCGTTGGTCTTTTTGCCATTTACATACAATTGGTCGTTTTCGTAGCGGATAGTGTCTCCAGGAAGACCGATCACCCGCTTGACAATTTGCTTGGTTTTTCCATCTTCGTCTTTTTCACTTGCAACGACAATATCAAAGCGATTGACAGGCAGGTGTTTGACAACAAATAAATACTCTCCATTAGCTAAGGTTGGATCCATTGAATGCCCGTCTACCTTGACAGGAACCCAAAGAAAGGCGCGTGATAAGAATAGGATTGCCATAAAGAGGATAAAAAATCCCCATTCTTTCATAAATTTTGAAAAAGTAGTTGATTTTGCTTGCATAACTTACCTTTCTAGAAGTTTTTTGGCTTTTTCAGTATTTTTAAAATGTAGTTTCGCACTAGCTTCTAAACTCTTCATACCATAGGCTTGAAGAAGCTGACTTGCGACCTTATCGGACTTTGCTCCTGCTCCGCTAGGCAATTCGTAGCCGAGCTCTTGGCTTAAATTTTCAAGATTTTCTAAAAAGAGGTCGCGTGCAATCATGGAACTGACTGCTACGGCTAAGTATTTCCCTTCTGCTTTTTCCTCTAATGTAATAGGATTTGAAAAGCGATTGCTTTCCTGCTGGAGGTATTTCTGATAATTTTTGTCACTTGTGAAGGCATCAATGACAATCTTTTCTGGCTGCACTCCCGTTTGCAAGAGCAGATAAATGGCTTGATTGTGAAGGGCAACCTTGACAGACACCGCATTGTAGCCAGAAGCGATAACTTGGTTGTATTTTTTCGGGGACAATAGCAGAGCTTGGTGCTGGATTTTTTCTTTCAACAGAGGAACGATTTGCCTGATTTTCTGGTCTGTTAAGGTTTTAGAATCGCCAACGCCCAATTTTCGTAGAAACCTATGCTGCTCTGGTGTGACAAAAGAAGCCACAACAGCGAGTCCGCCAAAATAAGAACCATTTCCCACCTCATCTGTTCCAATCAGAGGACAATTTTGCCGATGAGGTGTCGTTTTTTCTTTGGACGCTTGATAGCCAAAAAATTGTGCTGCCTGTCCGGCTGTTTCTCCTTGAAAGAGGACTTTTCCTGAAGTGTAGACGGAGACAGTCACCTTATCAAGCTTAAAAAGATAGCGAATGTAGGGATTTTTGCTAGCGACAAGCTGTGCCTGATATTGTGTGACAAAATCTTGAATTTGTCTCTCGCTTGGTTGCAAGGTAATACTTTCCATATTGTTATTGTACCATAAAACTTATAAATTTCTTTAAAAACTGACAAAATCGCTTCCTTTTGGTATAATATTTTGAGGTGATTTTATGGCAAACTTAAATCGATACAAATTTACTTTCGGAAAGAAGAGTGTAACCTTAACAACAGAACACGATAATTTATTCATGGAAGAAGTTGAAAAGGTTGCGACAGAAAAATATCACGCAATTAAAGAGAAGATGCCTGCGGCAGATGATGAAACATTAGCTATTTTGCTGGCGGTTAATAGTTTAGCGACGCAATTGTCACGTGAGATTGAGTTCGATGACAAGGAGCAAGAGCTGGAAGAACTTCGTAAAAAAGTGCTAGAAGCCAACAAGCAAAAGGTAAGTGAGCAAGAGGGCACCCTATGATTTCATTAGTAATTTTGCTGATTTTAGCTTGGAGTTTTTACATTGGCTATTCGCGTGGGATTGTTTTGCAGGCTTATTATACTGTTTCGGCGGTTATTTCAGCAATTATTGCAGGGCAACTGTACCAATCTCTGGGTGAACAAATCAATCTTTTAGTTCCCTACGCCAGTGCACAGGAAGGAACATTTACCTATTTCTTTCCCAGCAGCCAATTGTTCCAGTTGGATAAGGTTTTTTATGCCGGTCTGGCTTATTTAGCAGTTTATACGATTGTTTATAGCATAGCCCGTTTTATTGGGATTTTTATTCACTTGGTGCCAAACAAGAAAGCCAATGAGCGTTGGTACAATGTTGCTAGTGGTGCTTTAGCTGTTTGCGTCACTTTATTTGGAATTCAAATGCTGCTGACCGTTTTAGCAACGATTCCCTTACCACTTGTTCAAAATCATCTCAATGCCAGTGGTTTAGCTCGTTTTATCATCAGTCACACACCAATTACTTCAGGAATGTTGAAACAACTCTGGGTGACCAAAATCATCGGATAAATACAAAGACTCAGTTGGTGGTGCTAGCTGAGTTTCTTTTTCATCAGGAAAGATAAGAATATGAATAGAAAAATTTTAGAAACATTAGAATTTGGGAAAATCAAGGCGCTCTTTGAACCCTATCTTCTGACAGAACAAGGGTGCTTGGAATTGCAGCAGCTGTTCCCATCCAATAAACAGGAAAGGCTGGAGACAGCATTCTTAGAAATGACGGACATGCAGCAGATTTTTGTACAGCATCCGCATTTTAGTCTAGCTGCGACCCAAGACATTACGGGCTTGACCAAGCGCTTGGAGTTGGAAAGCGACTTAAACATTGAAGAATTTCTCGCTCTGAAGCGGGTTCTGGCTGTCACGCAAGAATTGACTGATTTCTATGAGGATTTGGAAAATGTTGAGTTACAAAGATTGAACCGGCTTTTTGAAAATCTGGTTCCTTTTCCGAGCTTGCAAGGAGCGCTGCAAGCTATCAATGAAGGCGGATTTGTTGAAAGTTTTGCTAGTGATAATTTGACTCACATTCGCCGAAAGATTCAAGAAAATGAAGTTCAAGTGAGAGATATTTTGCAAGATATTCTCAAAACGAAGGGCGATATGTTGGTAGATCAAGTAGTAGCTAGTCGAAATGGTCGCAATGTTTTGCCGGTCAAAAATACATTCCGCAATCGTATCTCAGGCGTAGTGCACGATATTTCTGCCAGTGGAAACACGGTGTATATTGAGCCGCGGGCGGTGGTCAATCTCAATGAAGAAATCACCAATGCACGTGCAGACGAGCGCTATGAGATTTTGCGGATTCTGCAAGAGTTATCAGAACGCATTCGTCCGCATGCTGCTGAAATTGCCAATAATGCTTGGATTATCGGACATCTGGACTTTGTTCGAGCTAAGGTGCGTTTTATGCAGGAGAGAGGCGCGGTAGTGCCCAAGCTGTCTGACCGTCAGGATATTCGACTGCTCCATGTTGCTCATCCTCTGATAGAAAATGCAGTAGCTAATGACCTGTACTTTGCGGCGAATTTGACTGAGATTGTCATTACGGGCCCGAATACAGGCGGGAAGACCATTATGCTCAAAACTCTAGGTTTGGCTCAGCTTATGGCACAGTCTGGTCTGCCTATTTTGGCAGATGAAGGGAGTCGAGTGGGGATTTTTGACCAAATCTTTGCGGACATTGGAGATGAGCAGTCTATTGAGCAAAGTTTGTCGACCTTCTCCAGCCACATGACGAACATTGTCTCTATTTTAGAGAAGGCTGATGAGAATGCTTTGGTGCTTTTGGACGAGCTGGGAGCAGGAACTGACCCTCAGGAAGGAGCAGCTCTTGCTATGGCAATTCTTGAGGACTTGCGGCTACGACAAGTCAAGACAATGGCAACGACCCACTATCCAGAACTCAAAGTCTATGGGATTGAGACTGAGGGAGTGCAAAATGCCAGCATGGAATTTGATACAGAGAGCCTAAGACCGACTTATCGTTTTATGCAGGGAGTACCGGGGCGTTCCAATGCTTTTGAGATCGCAAGGCGTTTAGGTCTGTCTGATAGAGTGGTCAAAGATGCTCAAGAATTGACTGACACGGACAGCGATGTCAATCGTGTTATTGAGCGCTTGGAAAAACAAACCTTGGAAAGCCGCAAGCGGTTGGATAATATCCGAGAAGTGGAGCAAGAAAATCTCAAATTTAACCGCGCTCTTAAAAAGCTCTACAATGAGTTTAATCGGGAAAAAGAAGCCGAGCTGAATAAGGCAAGGCTAGAAGCGCAGGAAATCATTGATGTGGCGCTGACGGAGAGTGATACGATTCTCAAAAATTTACATGCTAAATCCAGTCTCAAACCGCACGAAATTATTGAAGCCAAAAGCCAGCTGAAAAAATTGGCTCCTGAAACGGTGGATTTGTCACAGAATAAAGTATTGAAACAAGCTAAAAAAGCGCGAAAACCAAAAGTGGGAGACGATATTCTGGTGATTAGCTATGGTCAGAGAGGCACGCTTGTCAATCAGCTCAAAGACGGTCGCTGGGAAGCACAAGTTGGTCTCATCAAGATGAGCTTAGAGGAAGCAGAATTTAACCTGCTCAAAGCTGAAAAAGAACAGCCTAAGAAAAAGCAGGTCAATGTGGTGAAACGAACGACAACAAGTGGGCCAAGAGCCAGACTGGATTTGCGAGGCAAGCGCTACGAAGAAGCTATGCAAGAGTTGGACGCTTTTATTGACCAAGCCTTGCTCAACAATATGGCGCAGGTGGACATTATTCACGGGATTGGGACTGGCGTCATTCGCGAAGGCGTCACCAAATATCTCCGCCGCAATAAGCATGTCAAGAGTTTTGGCTATGCACCGCAAAATGCTGGTGGTAGCGGAGCGACGATTGTGGTGTTTAAGTAATGCAGAGTTGGTGAACAAAACTGTTCATGGTAAAGAAGAAAGATTGAAAAGAGGAAACATTTATGAGACAAAAAGGAATACAAGATTCTTGTACAACGATTCTGGTTGGGAAAAAAGCGAGTTATGATGGTTCAACTATGATTGCACGTACAGAGGATTCGCAAAATGGTGTGTTTACGCCCAAGAAATTTATTGTTGTTAACCCAGAAGATCAGCCGCGGCATTATAAATCAGTGCTGTCAAGTTTTGAGATAGATTTGCCGGACAATCCAGTTCGCTACACCAGTGTACCGGACGCTCTTGCAAAAGACGGGATTTGGGGTGAAGCTGGTATCAATGTCTACAATGTAGCCATGAGCGAGACCGAGACGATTACCACCAATAGCCGAGTGCTGGGAGCAGATCCTTTGGTGGCGACTGGTATCGGAGAAGAAGATATGCTGACCTTGGTGCTGCCTTATATCAAAACGGCGCGTGAGGGCGTGTTGCGCTTAGGGAAGATTCTTGAAGAATACGGCACCTATGAGTCAAACGGGATTGCCTTTTCTGACGTGGATGAAATTTGGTGGTTGGAGACAATCGGCGGACATCATTGGATAGCTCGCCGTGTGCCAGATGACGCCTATGCGACCAATCCAAACCAGCTGGGAATGGATTATTTTGAGTTTGACAATCCAGAATATTTCCTCTGTGATTCCGATTTGAAAGACTTTATTCGTCGCAATCATTTGAATCTCAACTATGACGGGGAATCTTTCAATCCGCGCTATGCTTTTGGCAGCCAGCGTGACAAAGATCGTCATTACAATACACCGCGTGCTTGGGATATTCAGCGTTTTCTCAATCCAGAAATCGAGCAAGACCCGCGTTCCTTTTTCCTTCCTTGGTGTCAAAAACCCTACCGCAAAATCACGATTGAAGATGTCAAGTATGTCCTTAGCAGCCATTACCAAGACTCTCCTTATGACCCTTATGGCTTAGAAGGCACTCATCATAGTCAGCGAACCTTCCGCACGATTGGGATTAACCGCACAAGTCAAACATCTATCTTGCAGTTGAGACCCAATAAACCGCAGGAAACGACGGGCATTCAATGGTTGTCCTATGGCTCTATGCCTTACAATACAGCCGTGCCTTTCTTTACTCAAATTTCTACGACGCCGACTTATTTTGCGAATACAGGTGAGAAAGTCTCTACGGATTCGTTCTATTGGACAAATCGCTTAATCGCTGCTTTGGCTGACGCGCATTTTTCTAGTCATTTGGGAGATTTGGATGATTATCAAGAAACAACTATGGCTTTGGGACATGAAATGCTGGGGCGCGTGGATTGTGCCTTGGAAAAGGGAGAAATAGTTGATTTTGAAGCAGAAAATCAAGCCCTAAGCGATAAGATTCAAGAAGCAACGGACCAACTTCTGAATAAAATCTTGCTAGACGCCAGCAATCTGATGACGAATCATTTTTCTTTGAGCGACTAACTCCGCAGAAGAACTTTTGCTTCGTAGTGAATTCTGCTCCTACAAAAGATTCGTCTCAAGCAATTTCCAACGGATAGAAGTTTATTTTTGGAATGATTGAACGCTAATCTGCGGAGGAGCTTTTCGCTCCGTAGCAAATATTTTGCAAATGCTTCCTTTTAGTGTAGAATGATGTCAAGAAATGAAATAGAGCGATGACATCGGTCATCGTCAGAGGAGAATAATATGGTAGCAGCAGTTACAGATGCAAACTTTGCAGAAAAAACAAAAGACGGACTTGTCCTCATTGACTTTTGGGCAGCATGGTGTGGTCCTTGCCGTATGCAGGCACCGATTTTGGAAAAATTAGCCGAAGAAGTGCATGAAGACGAATTGAAGATTTTCAAAATGGATGTGGACGCTAATCCAAATACACCAAGTGAATTTGGAATCATGTCAATCCCGACCCTCATCTTCAAGAAAGACGGGCAAGTGGTGAAGCAAGTTGTCGGTGTTCATACCAAAGAACAATTAAAAGCTATTGTAGCCGAATTAAGTTAAAAAAGAAAAGGCTTGAACGAAAGTTTCAAGTCTTTTCTCTTTTTAAGATTAGAAGAGTATTTTTGACGTAAATTCGCTTTCGTCATCCACACCCTTTTGTCAATAGAAAAATGCACAAATCGATGCTATAATGAAAATGAAGAAAGATTGTTTCAATCAGAAGGGGCGGTCAAATTATGGGAACGTTTGGAATGGTAGCTGTATTCGTCATTGTTGTACTTTTATTCATTTGTATCTACCTTCTTTTCAGAGTTATCTTCAAAAAATAAAGTTAGAAGTTGAGCAGGAAATAATTGCAAACAAGACAATTTCATTTCGTCCGCGCAGCTGACAAGGCAAACTGATTGTCGTTCACTCCGTCCGCCCGGCGGACGAGATAAACTTCTTTTGATTCATGCTGTCCGCCGGGCAGACGGAGTGAACCAAAAGTAAGGGAGACTTTCCGCCGGGCGGACGAAGCAAACGAAAAGTAGTTGAGGTCATCCGCCGCGCTGACGGAAAAAGGAGAAGTCATTGAAACGGTCGCTTTAAGTGATAAGTAAAAAAGGAAAGAAGAAATTTATGAAGCAAGAAAAGCTCATTGGACTTAAACTTAGTAATCTTCCTTTCTGTGCTCAACAATAGTCGCAAATACCATGCGGATACCCTTGACTGTTGCAAGGTCAAAGAGCCTAAAGCAGAATTGGGCTAATTAAAAAATGAGGTTGGGATTTTTCCAACCTCATTGTATTACGCTTTTTTCCTTTTTCCCCAAACACTTTTTTCTGCAACTGCAGTAAAGAGGGCATCCGTTGAGGAATTGAGCGCCGTTTCACAGGAATCTTGGATAACTCCAATGATAAATCCTACCCCAACGACTTGCATGGCAACATCATTTGAAATACCGAAGAGACTACAAGCAACAGGAATGAGCAAAAGAGAGCCACCTGCCACCCCGGAAGCGCCACAAGCAGAGATAGCGGCGACAATGCTGAGGATTAATGCTGTCGCAAAGTCAATCGAAATGCCTAATGTATTGACTGCAGCAAGGGTGAGCACATTGATGGTAATAGCTGCTCCAGCCATGTTAATAGTGGCACCAAGTGGGATAGAAACGGAATAGGTATCTTTGTTGAGTCCTAGTTCTTCACAAAGTTTCATGTTGACAGGAATATTAGCAGCTGAACTACGTGTGAAGAAAGCTGTCACACCACTGACTTTTAAACACCGCCAAACAAGTGGGTAGGGATTTTTTCTCATCAGAACAAAGGCAATGAAAGGGTTGACGACCAGAGCTACAAAAAGCATGATAGCGATTAAAACTGCTAACAAGCTGCCATAGTTAGCCAACACTGCCAACCCTTTGTCAGAAATCGTTTTAAAGACTAAACCAAGAATTCCAAAAGGAGCCAAATTGATAATCCATTCAACGACCTTAGAGGTTACACTTGCCATAGTTTGCAAAAGCTCTTTACTGCTTTTGCTGGCTTCACGCATGGCAAGTCCAAATACCACAGCCCAAGATAATATTCCAATATAGTTTGCGGTGATGAGAGCATTGACTGGATTGTCCACTACTTTGAGCAATAAATTACTGAGGACTTGCCCAATCCCATCTGGTGGTGTAATCTTGGTCTTTGACGCTGTGAGTGTGATGTGTAAAGGAAAAAGGTAGTTAGCTAGCACTGCGACTAAAGCTGCTGAGAATGTTCCCAAAAGATACAAGATAATGATAGTTTTCATGTTGGTTTCTTGCCCTTTTCGATGTTGTGATAGAGCATTGGTCACCAAAGCAAAAACCAACAGTGGAGCAATGCCCTTTAAGCCACCAACAAATATATCTCCCAATAAGCCAATTGCTGACAGCTTAGGACAGGTCAAGCCGAGGACAGCCCCTAATGCAATCCCGATAGCAATACGCTTAATCAAACTAGATTTTTTCCAAGCCAAAACTATTCTTTTCATATCATATAATCCCTTCATGATCATAATGTCTCCCATTATAGTATAAATATTCTGAAAAATCAATCTGTTTTAGATAGAATACACTGGGTGGAGTTCGTATTCCCCTGATTCAATTAGGCTTAGATATGGTATAATAGAAATAAGCAGGAGGTGACCTATGTTATTTGCGAACAAGAATGTATTCTCTCGCTACTTTGAAAAATTCAACTGGTCTAATTTGTTAGATGACGTCTTTAGCAAGCTCGTCTCACTCGTGCTATTGCTAGCTCTCTTTTACCTCGCTAAAAAGTTGGTACATGTACTCGTAAGAAAGATTATCTCACCCTCTTTGAAACTCTCCAGTCAAGACGAAGGGCGGCAAAAGACCCTCACTCGTTTGATTGAAAATTTACTGAATTACACCCTTTACTTTTTCTTGATCTATTGGATATTAGCGATTTTAGGCTTGCCGGTGTCTAGTTTACTGGCAGGAGCTGGGATTGCTGGGGTAGCAATCGGGATGGGCGCTCAAGGTTTCTTGTCCGATTTGGTCAATGGTTTCTTTATTTTACTGGAGCGACAGTTGGATGTCGGAGACAGCGTTCGCCTGACCAATGGCTCGATTAAAATCGCAGGAACGGTTGTGAGCGTCGGGATTCGGACGACACAAGTGCGCGATGCAGATGGCACTTTGCATTACGTTCCTAATCGCAACATTACCGTCGTCAGCAATCTCTCACGCGGCAATATGCGTGCGCTCATTGATATTCCATTATACGCTCAGACGGATTTGGAGAAGGTCACTCGGATTATCCAGCAGGTCAATCAAGAATATGCGGGCGATCAAGTAGAAATTTTGCAGGAACCGACGATTTTAGGTCCGCAACTCGCAGACAACGGACAATTTTATTTCCGTGTCAGTATCACTGTCCAAAGTGGTAGCCAAAGTACCGTTTATCATCAATTTTACAGATTGTATCATGACGCTCTATTAAAGGGAGGAATTGATTTGCCAACGATTTATGCACCAGCGTAAGCAGAAAGGAGATTATTATGGAAGAACAAGTACCGCATGAAATAACGACCCCTGCCGGTCACGTCTATCGTTTGAAACAGCCCCTGTATAAGCAGCCTTTGTTTTGGACGACCATCATTAGCTGTGTCATGCTTGTATTCATGACCCTCGTGGTGGCTGGTTTAAGTATTTTTAACTTTGCCTTTCTAGGGCATGGTGCTCGAACTGCAGTTTATCAAGATAGTTATAAACATCACCGTCTGGGAGACAGCGTGCGTTTTGAAAATGGAATGAAAATCACTGTTCAATACATTCATGTGGACTCCAAAGAGCGGATGAAAGGGCAAGCAACAGGAGCAACGATTACCGCCAAGGTCATTATCGAAAATACTTCTAGCGAATCTCTCCCTCTCAATGTCTATGACTTTGATTTACAAGACGAAATGGGAGAATCCTATGTCTTGGATGACGCTACTTTTGATACTACCAACATAAAAGAGGAGCTTGCGGTGGGCGAAAAGGTGGAATGGAAGCTGATGTATGACGGTGAGGACGGCTCGCAGCAGCCCTATACTCTCGCTTATGACAATGTCAGGTGGGGAGAAGCCAAAAGCGTGAAGTTTTAGAAATTTTCAGCAGAAGAACAGTAAAAGGCTGTGGACGAATCTGTCCACAGCCTTTTATCATGCATGTTCGTTTAAACAATCCCTTGAGCAATCATAGCATTGGCGACATTTTCAAAAGCAGCGATGTTTGCTCCTGCTAGATAGTCTTTGCCAAGATTGTAGTTTTCAGCAGTTGTTTTAGCAGTGTTGAAGATGTTGGTCATAATGTCTTTCAGACGAGTGTCTACTTCTTCACGCGTCCATGAGAGGCGGAGACTATTTTGACTCATTTCCAGAGCAGATACAGCAACTCCACCAGCATTGGCGGCTTTAGCAGGACCATAAAGGAGGTTATGTTCTTTGTAAACAGCAATGGCGTCAAGATTACTTGGCATGTTAGCACCTTCTGATACACAGAATACGCCTTGCGCTACCAAGCGTTTCGCTGCTTCACCGTCGATTTCATTTTGAGTGGCACATGGCAAGGCAATGTCGAATGCACCTTCGTAAGTCCAGACAGAGCCTTCGTAATAAGTAGCACTTGCTCTTTCAGCAGCGTATTCTGTCAGACGAGCACGACGTTTTACTTTCACATCTACCAGAAGATCAAAGTCAATTCCGTCCTTGTCAATGATATAACCATTTGAATCAGACACAGAAATGACTTTAGCACCGAGGGCGGTTGCTTTTTGCACAGCATATTGAGCTACATTTCCGGCACCAGATACGACAACAGTCTTTCCGTCAAAACTTTCACCGTTTGCTTTGAGCATTTCTTGCGTATAGTAAACAAGACCGTAACCAGTTGCTTCTGGGCGGATTAGAGAACCTCCAAATCCAAGTGGTTTACCAGTCAAGACACCAGCATCAAATTGACGTAGGCGTTTGTATTGACCATAGAGGTAGCCAATCTCACGTCCACCAACTCCAATGTCACCTGCAGGGACATCAAGAGAAGGACCGATGTATTTTTGCAATTCTGTCATGAAGCTTTGGCAGAAACGCATCACTTCAGCGTCTGTCTTGCCTTTCGGATCAAAGTCAGACCCACCTTTACCACCACCGATTGGCAGTCCAGTCAAAACGTTTTTAAAGATTTGTTCAAATCCGAGAAATTTCAAAATACCTTGATTAACCGTTGGGTGGAAACGAAGACCACCCTTATATGGTCCAACTGCGGAATTAAATTGCACGCGGTAACCGCGATTGACTTGAACCTTGCCGTCGCGATCAACCCAAGGAACACGGAAACTAATCACACGTTCTGGCTCGGTAATGCGCGCCAAAATGTTTTCTTCAATGTATTCAGGATGTTTTTCAAAAACTGGTTCAAGCGTGTTTAAAAATTCTTCTACCGCTTGCAGAAATTCTGCTTCGTGAGCATTGCGAGCTTTCACAGCTTCAAAAGTGCTTTGGATATATTCTTTAGCAGTTGTCATAGATTTCTCCTTAAATAAGATACGAGGACGAGTAAAAGTCGTACAAAAATAGGAGGCTAACGCCGTGTTTGATAAACACAAGGAAACCTATCTTTTTTGCTAGACTTTCCATCCGAGTTCAGTTGCAATAAGATACTAAGACTGTAAAAAACAAAAGCAATCACGTCGCTATGCTCCTTAATATCCACGTCCGTAATTCCCTATGCTCGAACGGTCATGGGAAAAAGAGGTAGCTCAACAAAAGTTGCTTTGCAAGATTTGTTAGACTTGTCTGTTCTAGCTATCAATGGTCTTAGCCCAATCACAGAACGAGACTTTCGTCCTAGTTCTGTGTGTGTTATCTTTTGTTACATGTGCCATTATAACAGAAAACAAAAGAGCTGTAAAGAAAAAAGTTGAATTTTCTGAAAATTCCGACTTAATATTCAAAACAAACTCTTGCTCAGCAAAGATTCAGTTGTTTATCCCGAACGTTTCTTCTTTCTATTCCGTTAAAAGAGTCATATTTCTGCTTTTAGTGGTACAATAGAAAAAATGAAAGGAGCATTTCATGCTATCAACTCAAACACAAATTGCTGGTTTTTCTTTTGACAACTGCCTGATGAATGCGGCTGGCGTTGCCTGCATGACGATTGAAGAACTAGAAGAAGTTAAAAACTCAGCTGCGGGAACTTTTGTGACTAAGACAGCAACCTTGCAAGCGCGAGCAGGAAATCCTGAACCTCGTTACCAAGATGTACCACTAGGTTCAATCAATTCAATGGGACTACCCAATCATGGATTGGATTATTATTTGGAGTATTTGTTAGACCTACAAAAAACAGAGTCCAATCGAACCTTCTTTTTGTCGCTGGTAGGTCTGTCGCTAGAAGAAACCCACATCCTTTTGAAAAAGGTGCAGGATAGTAACTTTAAAGGCTTGACTGAGCTCAATCTATCTTGTCCAAATGTTCCTGGAAAGCCACAAATCGCTTATGATTTTGAGGCGACAGAGAAGATTTTGAGTGAAGTATTTGCCTATTTCACTAAACCGCTGGGCATTAAATTGCCACCATATTTTGATATGGCACATTTTGATCAAGCGGCAGCAATTTTTAACAAATTTCCTCTTTCTTTTGTCAACTGTGTTAACTCAATCGGAAATGGTCTTTATATTGACGATGAAACAGTTGTTATTCGTCCGAAAAATGGCTTTGGCGGAATTGGTGGTGAATACATCAAACCGACTGCCCTTGCTAATGTTCATGCTTTTTATCAACGGCTCAATCCTACAATCCAAATCATCGGTACAGGTGGTGTGTTGACGGGTCGAGATGCTTTTGAGCATATTCTCTGTGGAGCTAGTATGGTGCAAGTCGGAACAACGCTGCACAAAGAAGGTGTAGGAGCTTTTGAGCGTATTACTGAGGAGCTGAAAGCAATCATGTTAGAAAAAGGCTATGAAAGCATAGAAGATTTTCGTGGGAAGTTGAACTATCTGGATTAAACCAGAGTGGTATTTAACAGTTCATTGCCATATCATTCTCAAGAAAGTTCTAATCAAATTCTTATAACATTTTAGGAATTTGTGAGAAAATAAGAACAAAGAAATGAGGTGTTTTTATGGCTGAAATTTATCTAGCAGGTGGCTGCTTTTGGGGCTTGGAAGAATATTTTTCCCGTATCACAGGTGTGACTGATACAACTGTCGGCTATGCCAATGGGCAGGTGGAATCTACCAATTACCAGTTGATTCATCAAACCGACCATGCTGAAACAGTTCATGTGACTTATGATGAAAATTTGGTTAGCTTACGAGAAATTTTGCTCTATTATTTTCGGGTGATTGATCCGCTGTCTGTCAATAAGCAAGGAAATGATGTCGGACGTCAGTACCGCACAGGGATTTATTACATAAACGATACGGATGTGTCAGTCATTAGCGAAGTCGTAAAAGAGCAAGAACGGCAATCTGGCCAGAAGATTGCGGTGGAGGTAGAACCGCTGCGCCATTATGTATTGGCAGAGGATTATCATCAAGATTACCTCAAGAAGAATCCTAGTGGTTATTGCCATATCAATGTCAATGATGCCTACCAGCCTCTAGTAGATCCAGGACAATATGAGAAACCGAGTGAAAATGCTTTAAAGGGAAACTTGTCCGAGGAAGCCTATCAGGTCACTCAACATGCTGCAACCGAACGACCATTTCATAACGAATATTTTGCAACGTTTGAAGAAGGCATCTATGTAGATGTGACAACGGGAGAGCCACTATTCTTTGCCAGTGATAAGTTTGATGCTGGTTGTGGTTGGCCGAGTTTTACAAGACCGATTGCCAAAGATGTGATCAAGTATTATCAAGATAAAAGTCACGGTATGGAGCGGATTGAGGTGCGGTCACGTTCAGGAAATGCGCATTTAGGCCACGTTTTCACAGACGGTCCACAGGAACAAGGCGGACTTCGCTACTGTATCAATTCAGCAGCGCTACGCTTTATTAAAAAAGAAGACATGGAAGCTGCAGGATATGGCTACTTGCTTTCATATATGAAGTAAGATCAGTAGAGTAAACAGGGACTGAGCTAGACGGCTCTGCTTATTTCGCAACTACTCATAAATGTGTGGATAGAGCGACTAGCAGTTTCAAAACTAATTACAGACTAAACAAATGTTGTAGTGATTGATTGCTCAAAGTATTGCAGATAGGATTTGCGGAGTAAATTTCAATGTTTTTCCTATTTTTTAAAGCTTGCTATTTGGTGTGGATTTTGCTACAATAACTAAAAAATTCAATGAAAACATATAATCTCCATAATAGGGTTGGAGAGTTTCTACCGTCTTACCGTAAATAAGCGTGGCTTTGTCCTTAGTTATGTTGTCAAATACAAATAGAGCATAGGGTAGTGTGAAATGATCGTCCCATACGACTTTTGTTTTTGCGATTGCTACGCTGACAAATGCATAGTAATTGGATGTCTTGTGACTCTTATTTAAAGGAGAAGCGATGAAAGCATTTAAACAGGTGAATTTGGTGACATGTGACGTAGATTTTCATGTCTATCGAAATGGGCTGCTGGTGGTAAACGGGAACAAGATTGTTTATTGTGGGAATGAGGACGCTACTTGGGAAGCGCGGGCAGATGAGACAGTAGATTGTGAGGGAGCTTGGCTTATGCCTGGTCTAGTCAATTGCCATACCCACTCTGCTATGACCACACTGCGTGGCATTCGAGACGACAGCAATCTCCACGAATGGCTAGAAGGTTATATCTGGCCGGCAGAAAGCGAGTTTACACCAGAGGTCACAACAAGAGCTGTCAAGCTGGCACTTACAGAAATGCTTCAGACTGGGACGACGACTTTTAATGATATGTACAATCCCAATGGTGTTGAAATTGGGCAGATTCATGAAGTGGTGGCACGCTCTAAAATGCGTTGTTATTTTTCACCGACTTTATTTAGCTCCGATATAGAAACGACGGAAGAAACCTTGGCGCGTACTCGGACCATTATTGAGGAAATTCTGTCCTACAACGATGACCGCTTTAAAGTAATGGTAGCACCACATGCGCCATATAGTTGCAGTAAGGAGTTGCTAAAAGGAAGCTTGGAGCTGGCGCGTGAATTACAGCTGAAATTGCATATCCATGTGGCAGAAACACAAGCAGAAAATGGCATAATTTTAGAGCGTTATAGAAAACGCCCACTTGCTTTTTTGAAAGAATTAGGTTATCTGGAGCATGAGGGGATTTTTGCCCACGGTGTGGAATTAAATGAGCGAGAAATTGCAGAACTAACAGCCTCTAAGATTCATATCGCCCACAATCCCATCAGCAATCTCAAATTAGCATCCGGCATTGCTCCCGTAACAGACTTGATTCAAGCTGGCGTGACAGTCGGACTTGCAACGGACTCGGTCGCTTCTAATAATAATTTGGATATGTTTGAAGAAAGTCGTACCGCTGCTCTTTTACAAAAAATGCGCACAGGTGATGCCACTCAATTTACTATTGAGCAGGCTTTGAAAACAATGACAATTGAAGGTGCCAAAGCACTCGGCATGGATGATCAAATCGGCAGCCTAGAAGTTGGCAAACAAGCAGATTTTTTAATCATTCAGCCAAAAGGTAAAGTGCACTTGTACCCAGAGGAAAATATGCTCTCCCACCTTGTCTATGCTGTCAAGGGAAATGATGTTAAAGATGTCTATATAGCAGGTGAGCAAGTTGTAAAAGACGGACAAGTCCTGACGATGGATGTAGTTATGTAAAAATGAAAGTTCTAAAGGAATCTTTGAAGAACCTCTTTGACACAATAGAGGTTCTTTCTTTATAAATATTTCAGACAAGTTAGTAAGTCCATCTTGTATTGTATAGTAAAAATTAGAGGTTCGTGACAATTGTTCTGACCTCTAATTTTTGTAATAAGTATAACAAGTTTATGAGCCATAATGAAGCTAAATGGATAAAAACTCCTTTTGCAAACAAAGAGCAACGCCAGCGACTGCGCCAGTAAAATCACTATAAGGCTCGATAATGAGTTCAGGCAAGTCTTTGAAGAGTAGTTTTGGTTGTTGTGAGATTTCTTGATAGAAAGCTGCAATGACTTTGTCATCAGTCAAGATGGGACTGTGCAGATAAATTTTCTTTGCATCAATCATCATGCTAAGGTTTAGCAGGGATTGTGCCAAATACTTAAATGCCAAATGAAGGAGATTGAGAATAGCTTGGTCTCCTAGCTTGTAGGCTGTGAGAATGGTTTGAATCGTGATCTCTTCTTTATCTGTGACAAGCGATTTTAAATAGGTCAATTCAGCAGTTTCAAAGATGATTTTTGCTTTTTTTATCAGCCAACTTTCACTAGCATAAGTCTGCAAACATCCTCTACGTCCGCAACCACAGACTTCTCCGTCAGGACAAACGACGGTATGACCAATTTCGCCGATGACAATATTGTTTTTGCCGTAGATTTTGCCATTGTACATATAAGAGCAGTGCATACCCCGTGCAAAATGAAAATAGATAAAATTCTCATCCAGTTGGTAAGCAGAAAAAAGGCGCTTTGCTAGTGCCATGCAATTGACATTATTAGAAAAGTAAATTGGAAAAGAAAACTCGTTTTTAATCTTCGCTAGATCAAATTGTTTCCATGTTTGATTGTTTGTTGTAATCAAGTCATTGTGCAAATAGCGTCCAGGGATAGCTACACCTACAGCTCGAATCGGATAGGACGTATGTTGAGAAATGAATTGTTCAAGTAAATGACAAAACAAATCAGCGCCTTCTGCTAGAATTTTTTCCGAGGTGACGGTTGCTTTATCTTTATCAATCACATTTCCTGTATTATCACTCAACACAAAAGAAAAGTATTTTTCAGACAGTTCACAGCCGATAAAATAAGAGTGCTGTTTTTTTATACCCAAGAGGATTTTCTTGCGTCCGACTTTTGCGTGTTCTTCATCTTCCCCCAGCTCATACAGCAGTTTTTCTTGGATCAAACTTCCTGTAATCGCACTAACTGTAGCAGGAGTAATGCCCGTCTCTTTTGAAATATCAATGCGAGAAATTGGCCCCTTGGCGTAAATTTTATCTAAAATAATTGTTCGTAACTCAGCTTGTTTTTTCGTTTGATTCATTATCTACCATCCTTCCCTGCATCTATTATATATTGATTATAAAAAATTATCAAATATAAGTGAAAGCGCTTGACTTTTACAGAAAATCGTTTTAAAATATAATTAAAAAGTAAGATAAAGTTGGTTTTGTCTGCTATTTAATAATATATTATAATCAAAGGAGATTGTAAAGATGGACAAATTTTTACAAAAGAAGTTAATGCCCATTGCCATTAAGCTGGGAAATAATAAAGGCTTAGTGGCAATTCGGGATGGAATTACGCTTGCAGTACCATTACTGTTGATTGGTTCTTTGTTTATGGTTATTGCTAGTTTTCCTGTTCCAGGATGGGAAGCGTATTTGACAAAAATTGGGGTTTCTGCCTATCTATGGAAAGGCGTGGATAGTAGTTTTGGTCTGATTGGTTTGGTAGCCAGTTTTGGGATTGCCTACTATATGAGTCGCCAATACAAAGTGGATGGGATTCCTTCTGGGATTATCTCGCTTGCTGCCTTTATCACAGTGACACCATTCCTTACTACTAAAACAGGAAACGGTGTTCCTACAGCATTTTTAGCTTCACAAGGCCTTTTTGTAGCAATCATTCTTGGTTTGGTAAATGGTTATATCTATCAATGGTTCATCAATCATAATGTCCAAATTAAAATGCCTGATGGTGTTCCACCGGCAGTTTCAAAAAGTTTCAGCGCCATTATTCCAGGTGCAGTGATTATCACAGGCTGGTTGTTGGTTTATGCCCTTTTAGCAAGTTTAAAACTACCAAATTTGCATGCTGTCGCCCAGACTATCTTAGGAAAACCGCTAGGCCTACTAGGTAATAATTTATTTGGTTTGATGATTCTAGTTGCTTTAAATAGTTCATTCTGGTTTGTTGGACTTCATGGAGGAAATGTTGTCAATGCGGTTATGAAACCATTGTGGCTTTCGAATCTCGATGCCAATAAAGTTGCTTATCAAGCAGGGGAAAAACTACCGCATATCTTTACCAGTGTCTTTATGGATAATTTCGTCTTCATTGGCGGTGGTGGCGCAACTATTGGCTTGGTATTAGCGATTGGTTATTTAGCGAAGAAGAAAAAATCAAGTAAGCAGATCAAAACACTGGCACCTATTACAGTGGTTCCAGGTTTGTTCAATATCAATGAGCCAACGATGTTTGGTGTTCCAATTGTCTTAAACATTTTGCTTCTGTTCCCATTTATTTTGGCACCGATTGCGAATCTCATCGTTGCATGGTCATCCATGGCAAGTGGTCTTGTACCGTTAACATATACTGACCCAGGTTGGACAACTCCTCCGATTATTAGTGGCTTGCTGGCAACGGGAAGTTTTAAAGCGTCTATTTTACAAGCTGTTCTTATTGTGATGGATATTTTAATCTATATCCCATTTGTGATTGCTATTGAAAAACGCTTTAAAGCAGAAGAAAATCAGTAGGGAGATGGGAATATGAAACGATTAATTAGTGCAAATCCTTCGGAAATTTTGAATATGACAGCCCAAGAGCTCAAGCAAAGCATTCAAGCGAGTGAAGGGCGTGTTGTGTTGTCTGAAAATGTGGTCATTCGTGAAACCTTTGTCGGAGACATTACCAATGCTGAAATTGCAAGAGCTTTTGGTGCAGATATGATTTTGCTGAATTGTTTAGATGTTTTTCAGCCAGAAATATTTGGTTTGGATTGTGAAAAAGAGAAAATTGTTCACGAATTGCATCGTTTGGTAGGCGCTCCAATCGGTGTGAATTTGGAGCCTATTGATCTACAAGCAGATATGTTGGAAGAAGTGCAAGTGATTGCTGCCGGTCGGCAAGCTAGTCAGGCTTCTTTTGAACAAATTGAAAAATTAGGCTTTGATTTTGTCTGCTTAACAGGTAATCCAGGAACAGGAGTTAGCAATAAAGAAATTATTGATGCAGTAAAATTAGCTAAGCAGCATTTCTCAGGTTTGATTATAGCTGGGAAAATGCACGGTGCAGGGGTATCCGAGCCGGTTGCAGATCTTCAGACAGCTGAGAAATTATTAGACGCGGGTGCAGATGTGATTTTGGTGCCAGCCGTTGGAACGGTTCCTGCTTTCAGCGATGAGGAAATGAGAGCTGTCGTAGATCTAGTACATAGTAAAAAAGGTTTAGTTTTAAGTGCTATTGGCACTAGCCAAGAGACATCAGACGTTGAGACGATTAAGCAGATTGCTCTTCGCAATAAAATCTGTGGTGTGGATATTCAACATATTGGAGATGCAGGCTATGGTGGTTTGGCAGTAGTGGATAATATTTATGCACTGAGCAATACAATTCGTGGCGTTCGGCATACTGTGTCACGTTTAGCAAGATCCGTTAATCGGTAGAGAGTAATTATTTGATAAAATAGAAGGAGTAAACATGGCTAAAACAACCATTATGTTAGCATGTGCTGCGGGCATGAGTACCAGCTTGCTTGTGACAAAAATGCAAGCTGCGGCAGATGAAAAAGGATTAGATGCAGAGATTTTTGCAGTTCCAGCTCAGGAAGTGGACGATATAATTTTAGAGAAAAAAGTAGATGTTTTGCTATTAGGACCGCAAGTTCGGTATCTATTAGAGCAATTTACGGAAAAATTGAAGGATAAAAACATTCCAACTGGAGTTATCCCAATGGTGGATTATGGCATGATGAACGGTTCAAAGGTATTGGCATTAGCTGAGGAACTGATCGGAGGCTAGAGGTTCGATATGGAAAATTCAAATTTAGAAAGTATCATGTCCCTCATTATGTATGGTGGCGAGGCAAAGAGCAATGCTTTTGAAGCGATTCAAAAAGCTAAAAAAGGCTGTTTTGAAGAAGCGCGTGAAAAATTAAAATTAGCTAACAAGGATTTAATATCAGCTCATAAATCTCAAACCGAAATGCTGACACAGGAAGCTCAAGGTGAAAAGATTGAGCTTAGTCTTTTGATGGTGCATGCTCAGGATCATTTGATGACAAGTTTAACTTTCATTGACTTGGCAAAAGAAGTCGTTGATGTGTACGAGCGGCTGGCAAATGAGATGAAGTAAAAAAAACGGTTTTACACATTCTTATAAATCAAAACTTTGGTTGGTGATAATCCAATCAAAGTTTTTTAATTGTCTTACTTCGTTATTGAATGGTAGCTCGATCTCTAGTTTGATAACGATTTTTTCAAATTTTAAAAAAACTTTTAGAAACCGCTTGCATTTTTAGAAACTTGTGTTATACTTAATTCATGGATTGTTACTGGTCATGCAGGCAAAACCTAGACAAATACGAGATATGAAGTAGGGGAACTGCTTTCTATTTGGTATGTGTTTAGGTTTTTTTGTTACCGTTGTTCTATATTTATATGTGCAACAACACAGCTGACCTAAAAAATAAAGGAGGTCCATTATGGCAAAAGATTATACTGACTTAGCTCAGGATATTGTTGCTCACGTTGGTGGTAAGGAAAATATTACCAAGTTAGTGCACTGTGTGACGCGTTTGCGTTTTTCTCTGAAAGATGAGAGCAAGGCAGATACGGAATACTTGAAAAATAGAGACGGTATTGTAACGGTTGTGAAAGCTGGAGGGCAATACCAAGTGGTGATTGGGAACCACGTGCCAGATGTGTATGCGGCGGTCATTAAGGAAGCAGGTATTTCTGGTGGGGGAAGTATTGATGTGGATGAGGGAGATGTTCCGCAAGGCAATCTCTTTGACCGATTTATCGCTTTGGTGTCAGGACTTTTCCAACCAATGCTGGGAGCTCTTTCTGCAGCTGGTATGATCAAAGGTGTAGTTGCCATTATGGCAGCTTGTGGTGTTAAGTCGACAGACGGTGCTTATGTCATCTTAAATGCCGCTGGTGACGGATTCTTCAAATTCTTACCATTGATTCTGGCTTTGACTGCTGCTAAGCGGTTTAAAATGGAAAAATTCACAGCGCTTGCGATTGGCTTTGCCTTGGTTTATCCCAACATCGCAGCTAGCTTTACAGCTGCTAAACCACTCTACACGCTATTTGCAGGAACTTTTATTGAGTCAAAAATCTACGCAACTTTCTTAGGTTTGCCGATTATCTTCCCTGCTTCTAGTTATCTATCAACTGTATTACCAATCATTCTAGCAATTTGGGTCGGCTCAAAAATTGAAAAATTCTTTAAACGAATTATTCCAGATGTTGTCAAAGTCTTTGTTGTTCCATTCTTTGTTATCTTAATCACGGTACCGTTATCATTTCTTGTCATTGGACCAGTCATGACATGGGCTTCTGATATAGTCGGTGCTATTTTCACAGGTATTTATAGCTTCAGCCCAATTATTTATGGAATTATTCTGGGTGCTTTGTGGCAAGTGCTGGTTATGTTCGGTCTCCACTGGGGATTGGTGCCGCTTGCAATTTTGGAATTACAAAAAGGACCAGGTGTCATTCTTGTAGCTTCCATTGCTATTTGCTTTGCGCAAGCAGGAGCATTGCTCAATATCTTCTTGCGTACAAAAGAAGAAAAAGTCAAACAGTTGGCTATTCCAGCTTTTATCTCGGCTTTGTTTGGGGTAACAGAACCAGCTATTTACGGGATTACCTTGCCAATGCGAACACCATTTATTATGACTTGTATTGCTGGTGCAGTTCAAGGGGCTTATCTCGCTTTCTTTAATGCCAAAATGCAAGTAATGGGAGGAATGGGACTCTTTGCGATTCCGTCTTTCATTGATCCAAAAGACTCACTATTACTCATTCACTTCCTTGTAGCAATTGCAATCAGCTTTGTTCTTGGATTTGTATTGACTCAACTTACAAAAATTCCAACTCTTTATGATGGGGCACAAGAAGTCGCTGCTGAAGAAATCAGTCTGCCAGTTGAAGAGATTGTTCCTGAGCAAGTCATCACAGCTCCGCTTAGCGGGAAAGTGGTCGCACTCGAAGATACGCCTGATGCTGTTTTTGCAAGTGGTGCAATGGGTCAAGGGATAGCAATTGAGCCTAGCGTTGGCGAAGTTGTCGCTCCTGCTGACGGTGTGATTCGTCTGCTTTTCCCAACCAACCATGCGATTGGCTTAGCGACTGATGATGGCGCTGAAATCTTGATTCACGTGGGCATGGATACAGTCGCTCTTGAAGGAGAAGGCTTTATGGCACATGTTACTCAAGGCTCAAAGGTCAAGGCGGGTCAATTATTGCTAAGCTTTGATATAGATACTATCAAAAAAGCAGGTTATCCTGTTACAACTCCAATCATTGTAACCAATACAGCTGATTATAAGACAGTTGAAGCATTAGCTGGCGGCGATGTGAAACTAGGCGATGATTTGCTGAAAGTAAGTAAATAATCTAAGAAAAGGACAAGCAAAATTTGTAGAGTTCCAAAACAGTTGGTCGAAAAAATCAACTAGAGCTACTACAAGCATGCTTTGTCCTTTTTATTATTTATCATTTCCTGCGTCATGTTTGCTTCTTTGTGCTACAATGTAGATAGAGGAGAATGGAACATGAAAAGATTAGAACGAAAAATACAGTCAGCAACTAATTGGCAGTTTATTTTAGGCTTGCTTTGCGTAGTGTTTTTAGTAGCAAGTGGGATTTTATTAGCTGAGAAAATAAACGATAGCGTTACGATTAAGGGAAAGTCGGCAAAAACAGGTGTTGTACAAAAGAAAAAAATGTCTTCTACCCCAAACAGTGTACAGACGGCTCGTATCATGGCAAATGGAGATTTGCTGTATCATGACCTTCTATATATGAGTGCCTTACAGTCAGATGGGACGTATGATTTCACAGAGAATTATCAATATGTCAAACCTTGGTTGAAAAAGGCGGACTTGGTATTAGGAGACTTTGAGGGGACGATTCGACCAAATTATCCTTTGGCAGGCTACCCGCTGTTCAATGCGCCAGAGTCGGTGGTATCCGCTATCAAAGATGCTGGTTATCAAGTGGTGGATTTGGCACACAATCATATTTTGGATTCCCAATTGGAAGGTGTTACCACAACAGTGGAGGCTTTTGAAAAACAAGGCATTACACCGATTGGGGTTTACACTCATGAAAATCGGGATAAATCGTCACTTGTCATTAAAAAAGTAAATGGGATTAAAATTGCACTTCTAGCTTATTCTTATGGATTTAATGGCTTGGAAGAAAACCTCTCTCGGGCAGACTACAATCATCATTTGTCAGATTTAAATGAAGAAAAGATGAAAAAAGAAATTGAGCGAGCCGAAAAAGAGGCAGACATTACCGTTGTCATGCCTCAGATGGGGGTTGAATATCAATTGGAACCGACACAGGAGCAAAAAACTCTTTATCATAAGATGATTGAGTGGGGAGCGGATATTATTTTCGGCGGGCATCCGCATGTCGTTGAACCATCAGAGGTCGTCAAACAAAATGGGCAAAAGAAATTCATTATCTATTCTATGGGAAATTTTATCTCTAATCAGCGAATCGAGACAATGGACGGTGTGGAAAATAAGAAATGGACAGAGCGCGGCGTGCTTATGGACGTAACGATTGAGAAATCAAAGAAAGGAACGATTATCAAAAACGTACAGGCACATCCAAGTTGGGTTAGTCGCGTGGCGAAAGGAACATATTCACCAGAAGGCTATCCGCTCTACACTTATCAGACCTATATTTTAGAAGATTTCATTGAAGGTGGAAAATACCGTGATAAATTAGATCAAGCCACTAAAGAACGAATTGACACTGCTTATCAGGAAATGAATGAGCATGTAAATTTGAAATGGGACGAATGAGTTTATTCCTTTAAAGAAAAAAGACCAGAGATTCGTGCATTGAGAATTTCTGGCTTTTTGCTTTCGATACAATTCAGTAATAGAATAGAAGAGTTTTACCATGCATAGTTTGGCTCAGTACAACTTACCATTGCATGTAGCAATTCTTCTGGACTAACAATTTTCAGCCCAGCATAAACAGGATCTTGAACCATATAAGAAGGATCTAGGTAATATATATAGGCAACATCTGAACCATCTGCTGTTAAGACATATCCTACACCAATAACATTATGCTCTCCACTTCTATCTGGATACATTTTTGAATTATCAATAGTATAATACATTGGATAGCCGTCATTGATATTTTGAATCAGACGTTTTTTGAATCGTTTCATATCTTCTGAATCAGAATTAGGATTCGCTACAGTTGCTAAACGATAACCTGCTTGATTTCCTGACGGTACATCGTAGCCAAACAAATGGCGATTTAAAACTTTTATGGCATTGCTATTATGAGTTCCAAAAGTTTCATCTGTTCCCATTTCGTTGGCTAACTGGGCTTGGTCAACCTGAAGACCTCTACTTGCAAGTATCATGGATACTGTGGCTGGAGCACAGTAATTCCACCGTCGTTGGACAATTGTAGAGATGTTTAGTTGAACTTTTTTTCCTCCTGCATGACTGTCTTTGTCTGTGTTATCTATAGATTCAGAGGGGACCTTTTCATTTGCAGTTGAAGCATTGCTTTCTTCAGGAGTTGCGGTTTGAGAAGAACTTGTCTGACTTGAACTAGAAGCACTTTGTTGAGAAGTAGAAAAATGAGAGCTTTGCGTTTGCTTGATTTTAACAGTATCTAATGACTTCGCTGGTGCTGTTTTTCCGTGAGTACATGCAGTGATAAGAATGAAAACTAATAAGAAAACGATTGACGAATGTATGTCTTTTTTCATAATTCTATCTCCTCTTATTCCTCAAAATCATCATGCTGCATTTTTAACTTTAATCCCATGAATCCGTTTACATTTTTAGTGTACCATTTATGTTACAGTTTTTCAATCTTTTCTGGGTTGTAAAAAATCTTATTTACCCACTTGGAAAATAGTTTCCCTAACCAGAGTGCAAAAAAGAGATTGCTGATAATGATGAGAACGCCAATGAGACTGAAAACAAGAAGTTCAATTGTGTTGATATGAAGTAAAGTGGTGGTTTTCCAAATGATAATACTGCTAACTGGTAAGCATAGGATAGAGGTCGCAAGAGCTGGGATATAGCGCCTAAGCCAGATAGCTTGCAGGATATGAGTCACCAAATGAAGAGCAAAAGCCACAAATCCTCCCAGCCAGATGAGATAAAGTAGGCGGGTGTGGCAAATAAGAGCAAAGAAAGAAATGAGGGATACCACGACAAATTCCTCTGCCACAGCTAGCGCGAAGCCTTCTGTGGATAAGCCTTTGTGGGTATTTAGAATGAAGGCAGCTTTTTTTGCCAGCAGTTTTTCATTTCGCTCTATCCACGGCATGAAGCCAATGATTTCTTCCAAATCATGAAAAATGAATAGCAGCGGAAACAACCAGATAGTATCTTTCATTGAATGTCTCCTTGTTATTTTTTCCGATATTGACTAGGAGTTATTTGGTAATACTTTTTAAACTGACGATTGAAGTTAGAAAGATTGTTAAAGCCAGACTGTGTAGCAATTTCTAGGACGGGCAAGGTAGAGTGTTGCAAGAGTTCAGCTGCTTTTCGCAAGCGAAATTGAATCACGTATTCCATGCAAGATACCCCCAGATGTTTCTTAAAGAAATTCATGAAATGGGTATCGCTGTAACCACAAATTTGAGCAAGCTGATCAATCGTGAGCTCCTCTTGATAATGACTACCGATGTAGTCAATAATGGTACGGATTTTTTCTTCCTTGCGATAGCCTTCTAAAGATTGCTCTTTTGAAATCACATAGCCATTTTCAAATAAGAGAAAAAAGAGTTGGTTGAGCTGGGCTTTGAGCTGAAATTCAAAATACTCTGTACGATAATAGCCTGTTTTCATGGCATCAAGTAAACACTGCCGAATGTCTGCATAGGCTGGCTGATTGGGCTTGATGACACGAACAAAATCCAGCTGACCATTATAAAGTGGCTGCAAATATTCAATACTAGCTTGATCCATCGCAGAATAGCCCATTAAGTCCAAATGAAAGTTAATCGCATCCATATAGTGGCGTTGATTTTCAATCGGGTGAATGGAGTGAAGAGCATTGGGACGAATCAGGATAATATCACCTGCTTCACTATTAAAGTAATCATAATCAATGTGAAACTGCGCAGTTCCCTCATGAACATAAACTAGCTCAACATCCGTATGCCAATGAAAGAGAATGTCCGGCTGACCGTTTTTTGTAATAGTTCGTGTGAGAGAATAAGGAGTGCCTTGATTTTTGTAAACGATATCTTTGTGTAATGTTCCCAGATCCATAAGTGTTGCCTCTTTCGTAGAATAATACCAATTTATAAGAGAATTGTGTTAGAAAATACTCTTGTCTAAGATTATAATATAATTAAGTGAAAAATAAAAGAGGTAAAAGTCATGAGTAAATTTCCAGCAGATTTTCTTTGGGGCGGTGCAACAGCTGCCAATCAATACGAAGGAGCTTACAATGTGGACGGGAAAGGTCTTTCGGTTCAAGATGTGACACCAAAAGGTGGCATGCCAGCTAAAGCAGGTGATCTCAATCCTTTGATTACAGATGAGCCAACAGCAGATAATCTCAAATTAGAAGGGATTGACTTTTATCATCGTTACAAAGAAGACATTGCCCTTTTTGCAGAAATGGGCTTCAAGGTCTATCGTACTTCCATTGCTTGGTCACGGATTTTCCCAAATGGTGATGAAACGGAGCCAAATGAAGCAGGTCTAAAGTTTTATGATGACCTCTTTGATGAATTGGCAAAATATGGTATTGAGCCTTTAGTGACTTTGTCGCACTATGAAACACCGCTATACTTGGCACGCAAGTACAATGGTTGGGCAAATCGTGATTTGATTGGCTTTTATGAGCGCTATGTTCGTACCGTCTTTACTCGCTACAAAGACAAGGTGAACTATTGGTTGACCTTTAATGAAATCAACTCCGTTCTTCATGCGCCATTTATGAGTGGAGGGATTGCAACACCAGTAGAAGAATTGTCCAAGCAAGACCTTTATCAAGCAGTTCATCACGAACTAGTGGCATCAGCTCTTGCAACGAAGATTGGGCATGAAATCAATCCAGACTTTAAGATTGGTTGTATGGTACTAGCCATGCCAGCTTATCCGATGACGCCAAAACCAGAGGATGTACTGGCTGCCCGTGAGTTTGAAAATCAAAACTATCTCTTTTCAGATATTCATGCGCGTGGTAAATACCCAGCATATATGAACCGTTTCTTCAAGGAAAATGGAATCGAGATTCAATTTGCACCGGGTGATAAGGAATTGATGGCAGAACATACCGTGGACTTCATCTCCTTCTCTTATTATATGAGTGTGGTTGCTGCCCATGACCCAGAAAGTTATTCTTCTGGTCGTGGAAATGTTCTAGGTGGTCTGCAAAACCCTTATCTGGCAAGTTCTGAATGGGGTTGGCAAGTTGACCCAATTGGTCTGCGTCTAGTTCTCAATGCTTTCTATGACCGCTACCAGTTGCCACTCTTTATCGTAGAAAATGGTCTCGGTGCTAAAGATGTCTTGGTAGATGGTCCTAATGGTCCAACTGTTGAAGATGATTATCGTATTGATTATCTTAAACAACATTTGCAACAGGTCGGCGAAGCGATTGAAGATGGTGTTGAGCTCTGGGGCTATACCACTTGGGGCTGTATTGACCTCGTGTCTGCTTCAACAGCTCAGATGAGCAAGCGTTACGGATTTATCTATGTTGACCGAAACGACGATGGAACAGGGACTTTGGCTCGCTACAAGAAGAAATCATTTGACTGGTACAAAGAAGTTATTGCAACGAACGGAGAAAAACTCTATGAAGATTGAGCATGTAGCCCTTTATGTTCGAGATTTAGAAGGGGCGAAATGCTTCTTTGAAACATATTTTGAAGCAAAAAGTAATCAGCTCTACTATAATCAGAAAACAGGTTTTCAGTCTTACTTCCTCAGCTTTGACGAAGGAGCAAGATTGGAAATCATGACCCGAAAGGAAGGTTTAGTGGAGAACAACCAAGAACTTCTCTTTTTGGGCTATCATCATTTGGCTTTCAGTCTAGGAAGCAGAGAAAAGGTAGATGAATTGACAGCTAGACTCCAAGCAGACGGTTATCAACTTTTAAGCGGTCCACGTCTGACGGGTGATGGCTACTATGAAAGCTGCATTCTGGCTTTAGAAGGCAATCAGATTGAGTTGACCGTATAATTGATAAATTTGCTCCTTATAAATAGAGAGTGGGAAAAAATCAGTCATTCGAAGAATTTGATTTTTCAGCAAGTCCTAGTTTCTACTTGCTGACCTAAAACAGTCCACTGGACTGTTTTACTCCCACCTCCGCACAGTTGGTTAGGATAGCCGCTATCGCCGGTATAACAAGGGATAAGGCTATCCAACCAACCACTGCGTCTTGCAAGCTAAACGATAAAATACATGAGGTTGGGAATTTTTGTTCCAACCTCCTTTTTTGTGTTAAACAAATGAACTGAAAGTTGTAACATAGATATCAGGTGGAAAATATCTCAGTGCCGCTCTCTGTTGTTTTTACCTTAAAAATTTCTCAATAGAGAAATCATTTTAATAGTATTCTTTTTCAGTCGTATTTATTGCCAAAGGTCAAAAAAGACAAACCTCAAAAAGAAGTTTGTCTCGCATTTTATAAGGGATCACTAAATAGTCACAAGAGCTGTTGTCGCGTACAACTTAATCCCAAAACTTTTTAGCGATTTCTTGACCTTGTTTGATTTTAGCCCATTGTTGTGGAATAGCTAGTTCATTACCTGAATCGCAGGAAGCAAAACCGCATTGATGTGACAGCAGGAGACGTTCCTTAGGAAGGATGGTGCTGGCTTGTTCTAATAAACGAAGCACACGTTCTTCATCATCCAGATCAGTTGTCTTACTAGAAAGAAGTCCAAGGACAACTTCGACATCTTTATCTTTCAGAGAAGCAAGAGCCTTCAAGTCACCAGATACATCACTGTCCCATTCTAAGAAAAAGCGGTCATAGTGCTGATCACGTAGGAATTTTTCCGCAATGGCTTCATAAGTTCCGCCTGATGCTGAACGGCTTTCATAGTTTCCGCGGCAGTTATGTGTCCAAACTTTGAGTCCTAATTGATGCCCATAATCAGCCACTTCGTTATTGATTGCAATGAATTCATCAGCTAAATCAGCCAGCGCAGCATTGCCATCGGCAAAAAATGAAGCAGGATTTGATTCGTCAAAAAGTTCCCAAAGGCAGTCGTCAAACTGGATAATTTCACCGCCAGCTTCTTTATATTCCGCCAAGAATTCTTTGTAAGCCTTGATGAGACCGGTCTTTAATTCTTCATTTGTTTTGTAAACTTGATCATCGCCAGCCAGCCCGTCAAAGATAGCCAGTTCTGTGTAAGCATGAGCAGGACCCCAAATGGTTAATTTTGTTTGCGTATCACCAGCTTCTTCCTTGAGCAGTTTGTAAATATCTAAAAAATGGTGATTTTTACCTGAAAGTGGCTGGGTAATGCGAATACCGATGTCTTTACGTGTTTCGTACTGCCCGCCATCATGATCTTGGAAAGTGTAACCGTGGTCTGCAATGTAACGTTCAATACCTTTAAGTCCCCAAATAAAATCTAAATGCCACATGGACTTAGAATATTCACCATCTGTCAAAATATCAATACCATTTGCCTTTTCATCAGCAATCACTTTTTTTATCGCTGCTGTCTCTGTCTCATGATAACCAGGAAAATTATCGTAAAATGGATAGCGAATATCATCACGATGTTCGATTTTATTTTTGTAGGCAAGTAGGTTGGCTGGGCGGAGTAAGGAGCCAACGAGTTGGAATTTTGATTGTGTCATGTCAAAAGCCTCTTTCTAAATTTCTTACTTTTTATTGTACACAAGCTAAGCACTTTTGAAAAATAGTTAATTTAGAGGAAGGGATATAGCTTAAAACTATACCTGAAAGACCAATCCTTGCTTGAATACAATTGTTTCCTCTTCACCCCTCTTTTTGGTAAAATAAAAGAAAAAACTTTGTTTGCTATTTTGATATTTTTTAAATGTGCTATAATCCTTTTGAATAGGATGTAAATGTAGCCCATCCTGTCCTGCATTATCCAAGCGGAATTACAGAAATGGTAAAAGGATAGTTGTACATCATGAAATAAATGAACGATGGGATTTGAATTTGAAATGAATGATTGTTAAAGGTGATAACATGCCAATTAAGATGATTGTGACTGATATGGATGGCACGCTCTTAGATGAAAAAGGGGAATTCGATCGAGGTCGGTTGAAAAATATATTGGATGAGCTGGACAAGCGGGAGATTCGGTTTGTGGTGGCAACGGGCAATGAAATTCACCGAATGCGCTTGTTATTTGGGGATTTGCTGGAGCGCGTGACCTTGATTGCCGCAAACGGTGCGCGGATTTTTGATAAAAACGAGATATTGTTAGGCACATGTTGGTCTCCAGATCTAGTTGCACAAGTTTTGTCTTACTTTGAAGGAAGAGAACGTGATGTGCACCTCGTTGTCACAGCTGAAAATGGCGGTTTTGCCAAAAAAGGAACAATATTTCCCATGATTGAAAAAGTCATGACAGCAGAAATGGCGCAAGAATTTTACCGAAAGATAAACTTTGTCGAAACATTGCATCCAGACGATTTTCCACAAGTTCTGAAAATGAGTATGGTGGTAAACGAGCAAGTAGCAGTTCAGGCTACTCAACAGCTCAATCAGGATTTCGCAGACACATTAAATGCAGTCACAAGCGGCTATGGAGCGATTGACATTTTGCAAAAAGGAATCCATAAAGCTTGGGGGTTGGAGCAATTGATGTAAAAATGGGAAATTCAAGAGCAAGAAATCGTGGCCTTTGGAGATAGTGAAAATGACATTGAAATGCTGCAATTAGCAGGGATTTCCTATGCTATGGAGAATGCAGATCCTAAAACCAGGCAGTTGCCAATCACCTTGCACCAGCCAATACAGAGGCAGGGGTCTTAAAAATATTAGAGAACTATTTGAGCAAAGGAGAGAGTTAATGGCTGTCCAATTATTAGATGAATGGCTTTTGAATGAGCAAGAGCAGGTCAGACAAAAGTACCAAGATTTGAATCGTATATCCGTCAAAGATCCCGATGTACTTTTTCTGGGAGATTCTATCGTAGAATATTTTCCATTGCATGAGTTATTAAAAACGTCAAAAACACTAATAAACCGTGGAATTCGAGGGTATCGATCCGATTTGTTGCTAGAACATTTAGAATCTCTTTTATTCGGGCAGGCTGTTGATAAGGTCTTTCTTCTCATCGGCACCAATGATATTGACAAGGAAATTCCGCAGCAGGAAACAGTAAAAAATGTGGAAAGCATCATCCAAACGATTGCTAGGAATTATCCTCTTGCAGAAGTTTGTCTTTTATCTGTCCTACCAGTCAATGAAACTGCTACTTACAAAAAGCGCGTTCATCGGAGAAGTAATCAAAAAATTCAAGCCCTCAATCATGCTTATCAAGAGTTAGCTTCTGCTTATATGAATGTGACCTTTTTGAATATCTATGACAATCTGCTAGATGAAGCAGGACAATTAAAAGAATCATTTACCACCGACGGGCTGCATTTGACGGTCGCAGGCTATCAAGTGCTGGCAGAGCGAATAGCAGAACAGTTGTAATCTTTGAGTCAACTATAGATTGGCAATTTTGAACTCGTTTCAATAGATATAATACCAAAAAATTATTATTGTCATAAAAATTTAATTTTATATATTTTAACTCATATGATATAATGAAAAATAATTATAAACTGTTGAAGGAATAGTATGAGTATATTATTAGCTACAAGATTAAAAAGTAAACGATTGGAATTAGGGTTATCCCAAAAAGAATTAGCCGAAGGGGTATGTGAGCAAGGTCAGATTAGTAGAATGGAAAAAGGCAAGTATATGCCTGGTTCGGATCTTTTATATTCATTATCGAAAAAAATGAATGTAACAATGAATTATTTTTTTGATGATAGTGTACTTGATGAGACATCTAAGTTGGTACAATTCAAAGAGCTGGTAGAATCCTTTCTAGTAAAGCGTGAGTATGATTCATTAAAATATTTATACAGTTTAGAAATTGATAAACAACATAGATTGCCACTATCAGACCAAAATTATCTTGAATGGATAGGGGCAATTGTTTCATTTCATTGTGATAATAAAAGAGAAGAGGCTATTAAAAAATTAGAACAAATGCTTGTGCGATTAAATAAAGATGAGTTAATGTACCTTCGTATCTCTAATACCTTGCTTAATTTCTTTTTAGAAGAAAAAAATAATGATGAATTTGAAAAATGTTATCAAGCAGTACTACCTAAACTTCAAAGTATTGACTTTACTCATATAATAGAGTTGAAAATTTATATTAAAATTAGATATAATTTTTGTCGCTATCTTTGGAAAAGCTCTCAGATTGAAAAGGGAATAGAGGAAACGCTTGATGTTATTGAAAAATGTAATGAATACAGTTGTAGTTATTTATTAGCAGATTTATACTGTATATTAGCAAATATTAGCGAGGATTTTTCTAGCCAAAGTATTGTAAAACAATATTTTACGCTTTCGCAAGTATTATATAAACTAAGCGGCAATGAAAAAATGGCATTGACGCTTGAAAAGTATCTTCGTGATAATTTTCAAAAAGTGTAAGTTAAAGATAAATTGTAGAAAAGCACGAATAATCTTATGTCCAGTTAATTATGGGGATAATTTTATTCGTGTTTTATTTTTGAAACTGCTACCTTAAAACTAAGGGAATATATCCAAGCGCAGAAGATAATTATAGTTATAATTATAAAAAAAATGACTATTTTTATAAAAATCTATTGAAATAGTTTATTCAAAGGTATATAATGTGTACCTAGAAAGGAGATTTAATTCTGTGAAAAACATAAAAAATGCTATCAAAATTTTGTTGTTTTTATCGTTGATTGGGATTATCTTTGGTCAAGTCCCCTCAAAATGTCCCAGTTTATTAGGGATTGATCCAGGAGGGATTTCTATTGTTAAACAGTAATAATTAAGGTATACCAAATTACTAATAAATAAAGGAGAAAATAAAAGTTATGAATAATCAGTTTTTTAATAAAGAAGTTCAACGTTTTTCAATTCGTAAATATTCATTTGGTGCTGCATCTGTATTATTAGGATGTTTTCTGTTTGGTATCACTAATGTTTCAGCCGATGAGAACTCAACGGCTACCATTTCGACTGCCACAGAGATTATGGCTTCTCATTATGAGAAAACAATGACTTCTAATTCCGAAAATAGCACTAACAATAATTCGGTAGTAGATAGGAATAACTCAGATACAACTTCTGTAATTGATAATACTCAATCTAAAAATGAGGAAAAAGCTGCCACAATTCAAACTAAACCAGTTGAAAATGTCTCGATATCAAAAAATGAGGTATTATCTTCAACTTCTACACCTAATGACAGTGTAGAGTCTAAAAATAATTCAACAACTACCTCTATGTTAAGTACTAAAGTCAAAGAGACTGATGATTCTAACAAAGATATATCATCAAGTACTACCTCTTCTATTCAGAAAAAAGATATTCGCATCTCAAAGGATGATAGTCTTGTTGATGAAAATTCGGGTGAAATAAAAGAAATGGTAACAAAGCCTACCTTTACTCCCAAAATAGTACGACATGCTCTAGTTATAAATAATGGTTCGGTTATCGGAGATGATTATCCAGCTGCTTGGAGAAATAATCCTAATCAAGCAGATACTTGGGGGTACGCAACAGGAAATTGTACCTCTTTTGTTGCAAATAGATTGCACAATATCAATCACTTTGAAGTACCAAGAGCACTTGGCAATGGAGGTCAATGGGGAAATAGTGCTAGGAGACTAGGTTATAGAGTGGATAATGTACCTGCACGAGGGTCTGTAGCATATTACAATGATGGTTCCTATGGTCATGTAGCCTGGGTTGCTGATGTTTCTGGTAATAATGTTGTTATTGAAGAGTATAATTGGGCAAGAGCAAACGGTACTTTTGATTATTCTTATCATACTCGAACACAACCTATTAGTGCTTATACAGGTTATATCCATTTTAAAGATCTTGCTGGTGGTTCAACTCCTAGTGAACCTACAAAACCAAATACAGGAGGTACATTACCTTCTTCAGGAACCTATCATTTTACAGACCGAAGAGGAGTCAAAGCAGAACCTAAAATTTCTAGTCCAGATCTTGCTTATTATGATAATGGTTATAGTGTAACTTATGATAAGACTTTAATTGCTGATAATTATGAATGGATTTCGTATGTATCTTACTCAGGGAACCGTCGTTATATTGCTATAAATAAAATTGCAACACCAACCACTCCAGTTGTCAAAGGTACAATTAACATACAAAATAAAAATGATCAAGCAGGAACTTTTGATGTTGTAATCACAAATGTATCAAGTAATAGTGGTTTAAAAGAAGTACAAGTTCCAACTTGGTCTACTCAGAATGGTCAAGATGATATTATTTGGTATAGAGCTACTAAACAAAATGATGGCACTTATAAAGTTTCTGTAAATATTCACGATCATAAAAATAATCGTGGGGAATATAATATCCATCTTTATTACGTTATAGACAATGGTAAACAAATAGGTGTAGGTGGCACCAAAACGACAATTGCAGAAGTACAAACTCCAGCAGTTACTCTTACAGGAACTATTAACATACAAAATAAGAATAATCAAACAGGGACATTTGATGTAGTTATTTCAAATGTTGCTAGTCCGAATGGTGTAAAAGAAGTTAAAGTACCTATTTGGGCAAGTCAAAATGGTCAAGATGATATTATTTGGTATAGAGCCACTAAACAAAACGATGGCACTTATAAAGTTTCAGTTCGTGCAAGTGATCATAAAAATTACCAAGGAGAGTACAATATCCATTTATATTATGTCCAAAACGATGGTAAATTAGTTGGTGTTACTGGTACAAAAACAGATGTCCACTTTGTTGTGAAACCTGCTATACCTGATAAAGGGGTTTATACTTTTACAGGACGAGCTAGTATTAAAGCAGAACCTAAAACATCTTCTCCCGAATTAGCTTATTATGATGCTGGAAATACAGTTAATTACGATAAGGTTTTATTTGCGGATGGACATTATTGGATTAGTTATCTTTCCTTCTCAGGTAATCGCCGATATATCAGTATTGTTTAATTTTCTAAAGGCAGAAAATAGGCAATACACATATATTACAAATAAATTACAAATATTTCTAAAATGTGTTGATTTTTACAAAACAAAGTTGTATAATGACTTTGGAATTTAAAGATTCCTAAAAAAGAAAGGAAATACAATGAAAAAATCATATAAATTGGCAAGTGTAACCATGTTATGTTCCTTGTTTCTACTTGGTGCTTGTCATAAAAATGAAGTCAAAAGTGGGACAAATGGACATTCAGTAAAAACAACGAAAACAACAAAAAGTAGTAGCTCTAAAAAGACAAAAGCTTCTCAAAATAACAAAATGTCTACTAATGATAATAAAACAACTGATAAAGAGCAAGACAATTCGGTTACAAATGCTCAATCATCAGAGATTAGTAATTCAAATAGCCAAAATAGTGCAAGTAACCAGCAATCTTCGACTCCTTCAATTGTTCAATCTCAAGGAGGAGGTACTCAAGTGACCTCTGGAACTCTTGAACTGTACCAAGACACGCCAGTTTATGCTTCACCAGATAAATCAAGCGAAGTTGCCTATACTTATCCTAAAGGAAATGTTGATTGGGATCAGTATGTTTTTGAAAACGGTGAAAATTGGTATAGTTTTGTAGTTTCTAATGGAACAGAGTCTAAGCGTTACTACATAGCCTATTCAGATGTAAAACACTAAGGATATTGTTGACTTTTCCTCCTCAGGTAATAGAAATATTACAAATAAACCATAAGTGTTTCTATAATATGTCTATTTTTACAAAATAAAACTGTATAATGATCTTGGAATTTAAAGATTCCTACAGGCATAGCTGATCCTATTACAGGAAATGTCTCTAATACAGATCGTATTTTGATTGGGCAAGATGAAAATGCCAATGCACATCCCTTTTATAGAAATTAAGATGATAAACATAAATTAGAAAGTAGGACAAGTGATGAAAAAAAGAATGTTTGATCACGAAGAACAACGTTTTTCCATTCGTAAATATTCGTGCGGTGCGGCTTCTGTTTTGATTGGATGTGTCCTCTTTATGGGCGGTCAAACCGTGTTAGCTGATGAACAAGCCACGACTGGAACAGTACCAGAAGCGGCTCAAGTTGGCACAGTAAATAAGACTCAAAACACAATTGAATCAACTGATGTGTCTTCTCAATCAGCAGCAACTCAAAAAGAAACTGCTGTAACAACAACTGCGCCAACTAGTTCTTCAGCGGATAAAGCTGTTTCTGTAGCTACAGAGACGACACCTTCTCAAACAACGACTGTTGATGCAGCGACACAGACAGAAGACGAAACAACAAATTCATCTGTTGATGCAACAACAGACACAGCTACCCCTTCAACAACTGCAAAAATTGAAAAGAGTCCTGTCGAAAAAGAAGCAGGAAAAGAAGAAATTGATGTTGCGAAATTGATGGATAAAACGCAACTAGCACAACAAGCTCGTCTTGCAGAATCCAAAGTAGCGCAAAGTGTACCTTCTTTACCAAGTCAGGGCTATTACACTTATACGAAACGTACGGAAGTGAAGAATGAACCAAAAGCAAGTGCAGCATTGCAATTTTATGTGAATGCGGGGGATCGCGTTTTTTACGACCAAGTTTTGATTGCAGATGGATACCAATGGCTAAGTTACCGCTCTTATAGTGGAGCTCGTCGCTATGCGGCTATTAACAAGCTGGTTCAATCTGAACCTCAACAACCAGTGAAACCAACACTTTCTTCAACAGGAACTCTCCCTTCTAGAGGAAGATATGCTTTCTCTAGAACGACAGAGGTTAAGAATGAAGCTAAATTGTCAGCTCCGACACAATTTACCTTTAATAGGGGCGACAGTGTCTACTATGATAAAGTGCTGGAAAATGATGGCTATCAATGGATTAGCTATGTTTCATATAGCGGTGTTCGTCGTTATGCGGCTGTGACAAAATTAGCTCAGTCAGAGTCTCAAAAACCAGCTCAAAACAAGGTGACAGGTACGATTCACATTGAAAACAAGACTTCCCAAGGTTTTGATGTGGTAGTGACAAATGTCAGTTCCACCAAGGGTGTAAAGACAGTGAAGCTGCCTGTTTGGTCCAGCCAAGGCGGTCAAGATGACATCATCTGGTACGACGCTGCTAAGCAAAATGACGGCACCTACAAGTTGAGTGTGGATATTCGTCGCCATAAAAACAACTATGGTGACTACAACGTGCACATGTATTACGTTCAGTCAGATGGCAGCTTGCAAGGTG
>PPYF01267196.1_pt1 | contig 42165 bp, 29 predicted proteins | sample 1559871 | NCBI WGS metagenome assembly PPYF01 (sample SAMN08240021, study PRJNA423297) | Human gut metagenome, whole genome shotgun sequencing project.
ATATATATTGGTGTATTCCATTATATATTATCTGTACAAAAAATACCCCCTCTGTGTCTAAAATAAGTTTACCACTTCATTAGACTTAGGAGCAATGCGCTTGGGAGGCCGTGGATTTGTTGCAGAGTGTGGTGCTGGAGCTGAGGAGCTTGCAAAGGTAAGGCAGAGAGTGAAGGATGAAGAAGGCTCCCCTCGGGGGGGAGCTGGCGCCCGCAGGGCGACTGAGAGGGGAGTGCTGTTATTATGCTTAGCAATAAAACCCCTCTCCGTCATCGCTACGCGATGCCACCCGCCCCAGGGCGCTATCTCTTGCCCTACGGGCAATTCACCTTGTCTCCTCAAGGAGAGGCTTTCACTACATCCTGCACAATTCAAAGCTTGCAAAGCTATGAATTATGTGGTATATTAGACATACTAATAAAAAAGTTTTAGAAAGCCACTTCTTACCCCGCAAAGTGTAGAAGTGGCTTTCTTTTTGTTGCGCACAATTCAAAACTTGCAAAGCTATGGATTGTGTGGTATATTAGACATAGAAAAAGACAACCGCCCACAGAGGTGGGTTGCCGAGTTAGTTAAGAAAAATCCGCTCCGAGCTCGCCAAAGTCAGGGGGCGGTTTTTCTATGTCCGTAACTTTTTTACTTTTTGTTCTGAAAAATGAACGTAAGTAATGCTACGATAAAAATTCCAAAGGACATTAAATCCTGAAAGCTGAAATATACCATAGACATCACCTCCATTCGTAGAGAATGAAGGCAATCCCACCCCGTGAACCGGTTGTCAAAAACATTTTATCATAAAATATAGATTAAAGCAATAGAATGTTTGCTTATAAAGGAGGAGTTGCAATACTAAAGAAACAGACAGCATTGGCAATAGAAGAACGCTTGCAGCAGGCTGTGGAGCAGGCGCTGGCAAGCATCGACCTGATGAAGAAATCTATCCTTGCGCGTGCCTTTCGCGGTGAGCTGGGCACGAACAAAGCGAGCGCGCTGGAGCTTTTAAAGCAGGTGCTGGCGGAAGGCTGAAGCATAAGCAAAGAAGAGTATGTTATTATAGGAAAAGAGTGATATTATGCGTATTGTGGCTTGTGATGATGATGTAAGCGAGCTGGAAGAGCTTAAACAGCAACTGCAGGAAATAGGCAGGAAGTATCAGCTGCTTTTGGATATACGTACATTTACTGAAGGGGAGCAGTGCTGGGAATACTTGTGTTTAAATAGCGCTGACATTGTCTTTATGGATATCTATTTGAAGCCTGGTAATGGCGTGGAGTTTGTGCGGCGTTTGCGCCAGCACAGGCTTAACTTTAAGCTGGTCTTTCTCACCTCCAGTAATGACTTTGCCATTGAAAGCTATGAGCTGGATGCGGCGTACTATTTGCTGAAGCCTTTGCAGCCGGAAAGGCTTCAGCAGGCGCTGCAGCGTTGCGGTGTTTTTGACAAGGAAGAGTATGTTACTTTTGATACTGCGGTGGAGACGGTAAAGCTAAAGCCTAAGGACATTATCGTTGTAGAGGTGCAGGATAAATACTGCTATATCCACACAGCACAACACACCTATAAGGTGTACAGCTCAATCAATAAGGTGCGGGAAAAGCTGACACAGGATTATTTTCTGCTGACCTATCGCAGCGTGCTGATTAACATGCATTATGTAGAGGGTGTCTACAGCAATTATTTTTTGCTGGGCAATGGCTTTAAGGCACCCATCAGGGTGCGCGACAGCGCAGCTGTGCGCAACGCCTATATGCAGTGGGCGCTGCTGCAGGATTAATGATACTTTGTTATAAAAAAATGGAACCTCCGTTACGGTCATAAAGGCCGTTGCGGAGGTTCTTTTTAGTGATTAGTGATTAGTGGTTAGTGGTTAGTGGTTAGTGTGGAGTGATTAGTGGTTAGTTTTTAGTGAAAAATGCTTTAACTATTGTTTTGTTTGTTACAGTTTTGAACAAAAAATAATCAAGTAAAGTTGGCAAAATGCGTTTTACGATGAGAACCTGCGCTTTACGATACAAGGCATTGAATTCACTGAATTTTATGAGATAATGACCATGATAAGAGTTGTGCGGAAGGCGTCGGATGGTGATAGTTGCATAAGGCGCACGCATGGGTTTGTTTTATACTTTAAGGAGGATGATGATTATGACTAGGAAAAAGAGTAATGTCAAGGCGTTGGCGCTTGCCGTTACGTGTGCGATTCTCGCAGGGGGGGACGTTGGTCTTGAACCGGTGTATGCTGCGACTCCGATTTATCATGATGTAGTAAAATATGACAGTGCTAACCAAACTTTAGACTATGAATTTGATGCTGGTGCAGGTACTGGTACAGCTGCCATTCAAAAAATTAATTTTGGTAATATAGTCCTTGACGGCAGTAGCGGCGCTGGCACAATTACAGCTACTAGCTTGAAGCTGAATGATATAGGTGATGTTAAAACTGCTATTGAAGGCAAAGCCGCTCAAGCGGATGTTGAGAATAATAAAAATAATATCGCAAATTTGCAAACTAAAACTACCAAAATTTCTTATAACGCTACAACTGGGACAACTGTTGAGGGCGCAATTACAGCTACTGGTAATATTACTGCGAATGGCGGTTTAAGTGCAGCTAATGGCAGATTCACTGTTAAGGCAAGTGGTGAAACTGTATTCAACGATGAGACTGATTTGAATAAAACGACAACTATTAAAGCCGGTGAAACTGTAGTCAAAGGTGCTAATGGCAAGGTAACTATTAATAATAGTGGAATTAACATTGCCCAAAAAGAACTAGGTACTAATAAAGATCTTAGTATTACGCTTGACAGCGGTTATGTGGATGCAAGCGGATACGTGAAAGCTCCTAAATTTATCATTGATAATGACAATGGATTTGTGAAGGAGGCAGATGGGAAGAGCCGCTTGACAGTTAGCGACGTAGACGAAACTGGTGCAGTAACGAACTCCGTTAAAATTGGAGGCGGCAATATTCTTGCATCCGGCGATGTAAATGTTGCTGGTACTTTGTGCACGAACACAATTTTAAACGCTACTCATGGCGAAGGTGTTACTGTTGATGGCGTAAAGTTTAAAGCTGGCGCTGTTAGTGGTATTTCAGATATCAATGATGGCATTATTAAATTCACGAAAAATGGCACCGAAAATATAGTTCAAATTAATAGCGATTTAATGTTCAATGATGATGCTGGTCAACAAGCAGCTACATTAACTCTTGAAGGTGTTAAACCCCTTAACGGCTTGTCTAACGGCAGTAGCAAAATTGAAGCTGGTAATGGCTCTAAGGTTGGCGGCGTAACGTTTGACCAGGGTAAAGTTACTAATGTAGTAAGCATTAATGATAACTTGAAATTTGAGTCTGACGGAATTTATCTTAATAAAGGTGATCAGGCAAAACAAATAAAAATTGGCACTGACGGAAAAATCATCATCGGTACTTCCTCTAGTGCTTATGATACCAATGGTTTCTATGCTGGCGGTGATGATTATGATAACGCTAAAGCTGGCATGAAGAGTGATGGTTCTTTGAAAGCAACTGGGTTCGCTGTTGACGGTGCAACCGGCAACACAACTGTTGGCGGCAATTTGACTGTAAATGGCGCAGCAACCTTTGACCAAGAAACTGCCTTTGCTGGTGGCATTAAGACTGATAAAATTAGTGAAAAAACTCCTAACGCTGGTGTTACTGTTGATGGAAATCTCCACGCGAATAAAAATGCATTTGTTAAAGGTATGCTTACTGTAGATGGCGATGCAGAAGTTAAGAAAGATCTCAAAGTAAAGGGCAATATTCAAGGTAAGGATATTACTGCAACTGGTGCATTGAAGGGGCAAACATTAGGCATTGGCGGTACTGACAACGATCAATTTACTGTTGATGAAAACGGCGCAGTAAAAGCTGCCGGTGGCAAGGTTACCATCGATAAAGATGTCAATGCACAGTTTGGTGATACAGGTTCTAATATTACTAAAATTCAAGGTAATAAAATTACTACTGGCTACATCCAAACAGACAATAATATTGAAAGCAGTATCGGTGGCGTGAAGATGAAAAACGGTCAAATTACTGCTGATAGTATGACCATTAATGGAAATATTGATCTGAATAACCTGAAGGTTAAAGATACACTGACTGTTGGGAATAATACTAAAATTACTGAAGGCACATTGCAGCTTGGCACTGCCGAAGAAAATAAGCTGACTGCTGAGAAGCTTGCTAATATTAATCAGACAATCAAGTCAGGCAAGGTAATTGAGGCTAATTCTGCAACTATTGGCGGAGTAGAAATTAATGGTGGCAATGTAACAGCAACAGGCACTATTAAGGGAAATACTATTACCGATGGCAATGGCTTTACGGCAACTGGCGGTAAAATTACTGCTAATGAAGGTAAAATTGGTAATGTTGTAATTGGTGCAGACAATGTGGTAACTGGTGTCAACAGAATCGAAGCCCAAGCCTTTAAGGTTGATGATAATAACTTCCTGAATCACAGTGGTATTACTGCTACAGGCGGCCACATTGGCGTAGCTGTTATCGATGCAACAACTTTAACTGTTGGCGATACGAAATTAGACAGTACTGAAGGCATTACTACTAAACAATTAAAGATTAAAGACATGACCTTGACTGATACAAGATTAAATACCGGCGCTAATGATTTCCAGGTTAATGGTGTTACCTTTAACCAAGGTAAAGTAACTGCTCAGGCTGACAAAGGCTTTGCTGCAGGCAACTCTTACTTTAAAGAGGGCTCCTTAATTGTCGATGATAATAACAAATTAGAAGCAACCAATGGCTTAACCACTCAAAAAGCAACTGTTAATGGTACTTTGGATGTTACCGGTAAGGCAACCTTTGGTACTACAGCCGACAGTCAAACTACTATTGATGGCAATACCATTACAACTGATACTCTTAAAGCTAACCAGCTTATCTTAGGTGCTTCTGGTGCTCATACTGTTGTAGTTGATAAAGATGGTTCCCTGATAGCAGCTGGCGGAAAGTTTGCAGTTGATAAAGACGGAGCCTTAAAGGCAGCTAATGGTGCTTTTAATGTAGCTAAAGATGGTAAAACTACCTTTACCAAAGATGCTGATAATTTAAGCTCTATTAATGGTGGTAACATTTGGGCGAAAGCAACTGATGCTGCTAATCATACAAGCTCTGAATTGCAGCACGATTCCACAGGCTTGCATGTTAGCGGTACTCATGCTGGTAAAACATCTGCTTTTGCTTTTGATGCTGCTACCGGAATTAGTACCTTCACTGGTCAAGATAATTCTACTGTGACAATTAATGGCAGCGCTATTCGTTCGGCAAAGAGTGACGGAACTGCTGGCAAGCTTGATGGCGAAAACCTGACTCTTTACAAAGATCCTAACAACCAGACTACAATGTCTGCCGGGAAAGCAACCTTCACTGGTGATGCTGGCGAAAAGGGTGGCAAGGTCACCACTATCAACGGTGGTACGATTAGTACTGATACGCTGAATGTTGAACGTATTAACCTCGGCGAAGATATTCTGGATAGCAATGGTAATCCGCATGGTAGCAATCTGTCAATGGATAAGCAAGGTAACTTCTCCGCAGCAGGTGGTAACTTCAAGGTTACTGGCGGTTCTGGTGCAGACAAAGGTGCTTTCACTAATACCGTTGGCAACACTACTTTGCAGACTGATAATGCTGGCGCAAGCATGAAGTTTGATAACACTGCTGCAACTGGTGGCGTTGAATCTAAGGTTACTGTTGAAGCGAATAAAGCAACTGTTGCTGCTGGCGAAAAAGCTTCCTTCGTAGCTACTACCGATAATGGTGGCACTGCTACTATTACTGGCGGTACGCAGACTGTAACCACTACTGATAAGGGCACTGTATTCGAAAACTCTGCTCATAAGACTGCGTTCGTAGACAATGGTGCAACCAATACCATCATCAACGGTAACGAAATTACCACCGGCAAGATTACCACGGACCAATTAGTAATTACCGGTAAGGGCAATGCTCATGGCAATGGCTCTATCGCTTTCGGCGGCAATGGCACCATTAAGAGCGATATCAATGATGGAACTGCTAATGGCAAAAACACCAGCTTTGAAACTACGCTGGATGGCGTAAATACCAAGGTAACTAATGGCACGACTACTACAGAAAACAAGGTTACCGCTGCAGGCAACAGCAACACTGTTACTAATAAGGATGCTACGCAAAAATCCGAATTCAAGCAAGGCTTGACCTCTATCGGCGGTGTAGTAACGAACGGCGAAATTAAGGTAGCTCAATATTTAGACGGTGCAGCTGGCCTGCTTACCAACGAAGTTACTGATGCCAACGGAAGCAGCAAGCTAGAGCAAAGCGGCACTGGCCTGACTTATACGGACAGCGCTAATGCAGGCAACGCAACACGCATCGACAGCAGCGATGTTTCCATCGGTTCCGCAACTGAGCCCGATAAGCGCATCAACCTGTCCGACCTTGGCCAGATTGACGAGCTTGACAAAGAAATCCGCGATAACGAAGTGTACAAGAGCAATGAAACTGCAGTAGGCGGCATCAATGCTGAAGCTGCAATCCGCCGCGGTGAGGTTGAACGTCTGGATAACCGCATCAGCGAAGAGGTTACTCGTCTTGACGGCCGCATCAACGACGTCAACGATCGTGTAAATAAGGTAGGCGCAATGGCAGCAGCTATCGCTTCCCTGAAGAGCATCGGCTACGATCCGCAGGCTCCGAGTGAATTCAGCATCGGCCTCGGCCAATACAAAGGCGAAACCGGCGTGGCAATGGGCTTCTTCCACTATCCGAACAAGAACTTCATGATTAACGTCAGCCTGTCTACTGCCGGCGGCGAAACCATGGGCGGTATCGGTGCAACCTGGCGCTTTGGCCACAAATCCCCGCAAAAGCTTTTAGAAGAGCAGCGCGAGGCTCAGGCTAAGAAGGAGCTGGCAGCAGCCGAAAAATATCAGGCAGCAGCAAAACTTGCTAAAGAGGCTCAGGAGCGTGCTGAATATGCAGCCAAACTGGCGCGTCAGGCACAGGTGAGCGCAGATAATGCTAAGGCAGCAGCTGATGCAACCCAGGCTAAGCATTTTGGCTGATAAGCTGGCAGCAGGTGCAGTCATAGCAGGATAACAACTGTTTTTCCTATAAATCATCATACTCCGCCAAGCAATGCCCCCAACCGCTTGCTTGGCAGTTCATGAGGCTGGAATCATCATACTGACCTTATGAACAAAAAAGGCTGGAGTTTGAGCGTTTGCTAAAATTCCAGCCTTAAAACTTGCAAAGCTGTGATTTGTGTGGTATATTAGATATAGAAAAGACAACCGCCCACAAGGTGGGTTGCCTGATTAAAAAGTGTTAGAAAGCCACTTCTGAACCAGCAAAGTGTAGGAGTGGTTTTCTTATGTCTGGGTTATTTACAATATTGAAAAATAAATGTAAGTAATGCCAGAATGAACATTCCGAAGAGCATTAAGTCTTGAAAGGAATAGTTCTTCATAAGCATCACCTCGATTCCTGGGGAATTAAGGCAACACCATCCTGCAACACGGTTGTCAAAAACATTTTATCATAAAATTCCAACTAAAGCAATAAAATGTTTGCTTATAAAGAGCTTCATTAAAAATTTAAGACCTTGGCGTCAGTAAAAACTGACATCAAGGTCTTTTTGTTACGCTTTGCGTCTGAGCATATCGGCAATGCGCTTTTGGTTTTCCATCGCTGTCAACGCTCTTTCGTACAGCAGCATTTGCAGCTTGCTTTTGACAGGCTGCAAATTGGGCGAGCCTTCGATAGTGTAAACAACATTATCGTCCTTATCGGTGTACAGGCTTTTGAGCAGCGCATACTGCGTGCCATCGTTATTATACAAATAAATCTGCGTCATGCTGATTGCTGTTTTCAGCTCCGGCTTGGTGGCCTGCAGCTTAGGCAGCATTTCCTTATTGTAGCGCAGCTCGGCAGACAGCAGCAAAAAAAGCTTGTCGCCCTGGCGCAATGCCTGCAAATTATCCTTATCAAGATATAAATCGCCAGCGCTGGTGCTGGTTATTTTTTCCATGTTAGCGTTTTTATCAGTGCCTGCGCCAGCGAAGGCTGTGCAAGTGCAGGCAAGCGCAAAAATCAGCGTCAGTAAAATAAGTAATTTTTTCATCATTAAGTCCCGCCTTTGCTTATAGTAGAAGAAGCTTTTTCTTTATCATACAATTTTTGGCGCAATAAGTAAAGCAGCAAATGCTCTTGCTTGGTACGTCTTCAAGCTACTGCTTTTTAAATTAATGAGCCAAAAAAATTCTTTTGTTAAAGTATTACAGGCAGCTTTGCTTTTTGCGGCATAAACTTTAAATTTACTTCATGCTTTTACTCTGCTATACTATAATTGTATAAGCGTTGAGGAGGTGCAGTCATGCCATTAGAATATTATTTTATGCTGGCGGGCCTTGTCCTGCTGCTGATAGAATTTGTTGTGCCGGGCTTCGGAGTTTTCGGTGTCAGCGGCATGGTGTGCCTGACAGTCGGCGGCTTTTACGTTTTGGGCGGCAATACCTGGGCGGCGCTGGTGCTGTTGGCAGTGTATCTGTTTTTGGTGCTGGTAATTACGCTGCTGTGCGTGTATCTTCCCAAGGAAAGCAAGTATAATCCCTTTGTGCTGTGGACACGCCAAAAGAACAGCGAGGGCTACACCGGCGGCAAAAACTGGAGCATGCTGGTGGGCAAAAGAGGCACAGCCTTGACTACGCTGCGTCCTGCAGGTACGATTCTGGTGGACGGCCAGCGTCTTGATGTGAGCAGTCAGGGAGATTATATCGAAAAGTCTGCTCCCGTGATTATCGTGCGGGTAGAGGGCAGCAAAATTTTTGTAGAACAAACGAAGGAGTGACATTATGGATTTATTATTCAGTATGATTTTCGGCAGTGGCTTTGCAGTAATCATTGCTATTGCCGGTATAGCGATTTTTCTTAACTTTGTGCCGTTGGGACTGTGGATTTCGGCAATCGCCGCCGGTGTTAACGTGGGCATCTTCAACCTCATCGGTATGCGCCTGCGCCGCGTGCCCGCGTCGCAGATTGTGCTGCCGCTGATTAAGGCTAACAAGGCAGGCCTTGACGTAAATGTCAACCAGCTGGAGGCGCATTATCTGGCAGGCGGTAACGTGGACCGCGTTATTGATGCTTTGATTGCTGCCCACAGAGCGCAGATTGAGCTGAGCTTTGAGCGTGGCTGTGCTATCGACCTTGCGGGACGCAACGTGCTGGAGGCTGTGCAGATGAGCGTTAACCCCGAGGTTATCGAAACTCCGGTAGTAAGCGCTGTTGCCAAGGACGGCATCGAGCTGAAGGTAAAGGCACGCGTAACCGTGCGCGCCAACATTGACCGCCTGGTAGGCGGTGCCGGCGAAGCAACGATTATTGCGCGTGTCGGCGAAGGCATTGTAACAAACGTAGGCTCTAGCGCCGACCACAGCAAGGTGCTGGAAAACCCCGACTATATTTCCAAAACAGTTTTGGACAAGGGCCTTGATGCAGGCACTGCTTTTGAAATTCTTTCCATTGATATTGCGGACGTAGATGTAGGCCGTAACATCGGCGCTGCGCTGATGACCGACCAGGCGGAGGCAGATAAGCGCATTGCTCAGGCACGCGCTGAGGAACGCCGTGCGATGGCTGTGGCCAAGGAGCAGGAAATGAAGGCCTATACGCAGGAAATGCAGGCGAAGGTTGTGGAAGCACAGGCTAAGGTTCCGACAGCTATGGCGGAGGCACTGGCCAACGGCCGCTTGGGCGTAATGGATTACTACCGCCTGAACAACATTCAGGCAGATACGCAGATGCGCCGCACGATTGCTGAGGTAAGCCCGGAGGGCGAGGAAAAGCCTGAGGGCAGTAAATAAGCGAGGTGTAGCTTATGGGCGGTTTATTTGACAGTGATTTAATCCCCCTGCTTTTTGTTCTTATAATGCTGGCCAATGTGTTTTTGGACAGGCGCAACCGCCGCCGTAGACAGCGGGAGCTGCCGCCAGAGCAGCCGCAGGAGCAGCAGCCGACGCATGCAGAGCAGCAAACGCAGGCTAAGCCTAAGGATCTTGCTGCCGAGTTTGAACGCCGTCTGAAAAAGACGACGGAAGCGGCGCAGGCGCGCAAGCGTCAAAGCAGCCAAGGCGTAGTGCATGACGGAACGCGTGTGCGCCGTGATGACGACAGCAGAGTTCACCGTGACGGCGAAGCAATGCATGACCACACCGGCAGAATTCATCGCGAAAACGAAGCCCTGGTGCATGATAAGGGGAAGGTTTATTACGATCCCCGTGGTGATTACAGCTACGATGAAGCAAAGATGAACGCTGCTGCGGCAGCGTTCAATGCGCACTACGCACAGCAGGCGCAGCCTGCAGCAAAAAAGCGTGTGAAGCTGAAGCATGCGGCGCTGGTCAACGGCATTATCATGGCAGAGGTATTAGGAAAACCGCGCGCTCTTAACCCCTATGAGGAGCGCTGATTTAAAGATTCTCACAAACAGTAAGGAGATGTTGGAGAATGCTGGAAAAGCTGGATTTGAGTAAAAAAGTGTCCAAGGAAGATTACAACAAGCAGATGGATGTGCTGGGTGAGCGCCTGGGAAAGGCGCAGCGCATGGCCCGCGACGCCAAAAGACCGATTATCATCGTGTTTGAGGGCTGGCGCGGTGCGCGCCGCAGTGCGCTGATTAACGAAATGATGCAGCAGATGGATGCCCGCGGCTTTAATGTATATTCCAGCGTGCGCCTGCGCGGCGTTCTGCAGGAGCAGCCGTTTTTCAGTGCCTTCTGGAAGCGTTTGCCGGCTTTGGGACATATTGCCGTTTATCACCGCAGCTGGTATTATCTGAAAAACGCCAACGAGATGGCGGATAAGGCAGAGGACGATTCCAAATATCCCGTAGTTTCCTTCGAGCATATCAACAACTTTGAAAAAATGCTCACGGACGATAATTATCTTGTGCTCAAATTTTTCCTGCATCTGTCACCGGAGCAGCAAAAGAAAAATATCGCCAAGAATGCCAAAACACTGGGCAAAGCGTGGCGTGATCTGAATCCTGCGATTGATGAAAGCGAAGATTACGATAAATTTTTGCCGCATTACGAAAAAATGCTGGAGGCTACCGATACGGTAAACGCTCCCTGGCACCTGATTGCCGACGATGATCCGCGCAGCGCGCGTCTGGAGGTTTTTACTAAGATTGCCGATGCTATCGAAAAAGCTGTGCAGATGCCTGTCGAGCCCGCTGCCGACAAGCGCACCGCGGCAACCTACGATGTACTGAGCACGATTGACGCCAACAAGGAGCTTACCAAGGAAGAATATAAGGAAAAGCTCGATAAGTACCAGAAAAAGCTGACACAGCTGCAGATTGAAATGTTCAAGGCGCAGATACCGGTAGTTATCGGCTTTGAGGGTTGGGACGCTGCCGGCAAGGGCGGTGCTATCCGCAGACTGACGGCGGCACTGGACCCGTTGGGCTTTCATGTGCACCCGATTGCGGCGCCGAACGTGGTTGAAAAGCAGTTCCATTATCAGTGGCGCTTCTGGACCAGACTGCCGCAGCCGGGCACTATAGCGATTTTTGACCGCACCTGGTACGGCCGTGTCATGGTAGAGCGTATCGAAGGCTTCGCCAAACCGCAGGAATGGCAGCGAGCCTACGATGAAATTAAGGATATGGAGGCGCAGTGGAGCGAGCACGGTATCGCCATCGCCAAATTCTGGCTGCAGATTGACAAGGATGAGCAGCTGCGACGCTTCAATGATCGTCAGAATGACCCCAACAAGCAGTGGAAAATTACGGACGAGGATTGGCGCAACCGTGATAAATGGGATGCTTACGAAGCAGCAGTCAACGAAATGCTGGTACGCACCGACACCTCCTATGCACCGTGGACCGTGGTTGAGGGAAACAACAAATATTATGCCCGCTTAAAGGTTTTGAAAACAGTTATCGATTTGTTTGAACGCAAATTGGCAGAAAAACATCAGTAAAATACAAGAGATATCAGCGTAATTCTGCGCTGATATTTTCTTAATACATTATAGATACTCGGAGAGGAAATGCTTTGTCCTGGATAATCAAAAACTATATTAAAGAAACAAGAGAAAATGAAACCGGCGCGCAGGTGTATCCGCCGGGTTTACGTCATCCGGTAGCGTTTATTTACCCCAACGTCTACCATTTAGGCATGTCGAACCTGGGAATGCACATTTTGTATCAGATGATTAACGAGCGCGGCGACAGTGCCTGCGAGCGCTTCTTTTTGCCGGATAAACGCCTGCAGCAGGAGCATATCAAAAGCAAAACACCGCTGCTGAGCCTGGAAAACCAGCGTCCGCTGGCAGATTTTGACGTTATCTTCGTCATGCTGTCCTTTGAAATGGATTATGATAATCTGCTGACGGTGCTCGATTTAGGCAATATCCGCCTGCGGGCGGCGGAGCGCAATCAGCGTGAGCCGCTGGTGATTATCGGCGGTCCCTGTGCTACCTTTAATCCCGAGCCGATGGCTGCTGTGGCTGACGCCTTTGTTATCGGCGAGGGTGAGGAAACGGTGCAGCACGTGTTGGATACCATCTACCGCGAGGAAAGCAAGCAAGAGCGTCTGGCGGCGCTGGCGCAGGTGCCGGGTGTTTATGTGCCCAGCCTGTATACGGCGCAGTACGATGATGAGGGCGAGTTTACCGCCCTGCTGCCGCAGGAAGGTGCGCCGGCGAAGGTAGCACGCCAGTGGGCGCGTGATATCGACGCTTATCCGCACACCTCTGCTATTGTGACGAGCGGAACGGAATTTGAGGATATGTTTATTGTCGAGGTGGCGCGTGGCTGCGGCCGTCACTGCCGCTTCTGCATGGCAGGCTATTGCTTCCGCAAGCCGCGTCCGCGTAAGCTGGAAAATATTTTGGCGGATATCGCCAAGCGTCCCGAGCGCACGAAAAAGGTGGGCCTGATGGGAGCTGCCGTTTCCGACCATCCGCAGATGGCGGAGCTGACGGAATACCTGGTAGAGCATAAGATACCGTTTTCCGTGGCCAGCATGCGTGCCGATATGCTCACGGAGCAGATTGCGCATGCGTTGGCGCAGAGCGGACAGCGCACGATGACCGTAGCGCCGGAGGCAGGCAGCGAGCGGATGCGCGCTGCGATTAACAAGGGCATTACGGAGGAGCATGTTTATAATTCTATCGAGCTGGCTGCTGCTGCCGGAATGCGCAACATCAAGCTGTATTATATGATCGGTCTGCCGGGAGAAAAGGACGAGGATATCGTTGAAACGGTGGAGATGATTAAACGCGTGCGTGCCAAAATGGACGCGGTGGGCAACAAGGGCGAGCTGGTTATTTCGGTCAACGGCTTTGTGCCTAAGCCCTTTACGCCGTACCAGTGGGCGCCGCTGTGCAATGTGCGCACGCTGAAGAAGCGCTTCAAGATTTTGAGCGACGGTCTGAAGAAGGAAAAGCGCATCAAGCTGATTACCGAATCGCTGAAGGAAACAGTGGTGCAGTCCGTGCTGGCGCGCGGCAGCAGACGTATCGGCGAAGCGCTGCTGAAGGCACATGTGGAAGGCCGTAGCCTGAAGCAGGTGCTGAAGGAGGAGGGCCTGGATGCCGAGGAGCTGGCGGAGCGCGAGCTGCAGGTAGGCCAGCCGCTGCCCTGGCAGCATCTTGATATGGGCGTAACGCAGGAATATCTTGCGGCTGAGCTGCAGCGCAGCGAGAGCGGCAAGTTTACGCCGATGTGCTTTGACGGCTGTCGTCGTTGCGGTGTCTGCCGGGAGTAAGGCTTAGGCAGTGAAATGATTGCTGCTGATAAAAAAATTAAGCATCCCTACACTTTTTGCAGTAAAAGTGTAGGGATGCTTTTGCTTTTTTACGCTATAATGATGCTGAGGAATCCAGCTTTGGCTGCTTCGGAAGCGGTAACAACCCTTCCGTCTGCTCGCCGGTGCTCGCAGCCACCTCCCCTTACAGGGGAGATATATTCGTTCCGCAATCAATGGAGGGATATACAAAAGAAATTATTTTTGGGCATGACCTTGGGAATGGCCTGCCTGCAAAAATTTATCCCTGAAATGCAAAAAACCTGCTCTTTTCAGAGCAGGTCAGCTTGTAAGAATTAAGCCATAGCGTTGATTCTCTTTGCAAGTCTGGATTTTTTGCGAGCTGCAGCATTCTTATGGATAATGCCTTTGCGAGCTGCTTTATCGAGCAAACCGGAAGCAGTAGCCATAGTAGCTTGAGCGTCTTCTTTAGCGCCGGTTTTAGTCAGAGCCTCTACTTTGCGGGAAGCATTACGGAGAGATGCTTTAATCGGAGCGTTTTTAGCACGACGTTCTGCGTCGGTCTTTACACTGCGGATGGAAGATTTAATGTTCGGCAACGAATTTCACCTCCTGAATTTTCTTGTACTGCATTATTCTACCACGAATGAGAGCATTATGCAAGAGAAAATCACAAATATGCCTGCCTGTTCCTGTAAAAAATATTTTGCGGACGCTTGACCTGGAGCTGACTCCAAATGCTAAAATATAAGCAGAAAGCAGGAAACAATCTTGGCAGGAGGTAAGCGGGATGAAAATAAACGAAGTAAGCAAAATGTATGATATTACAGCGGATACGCTGCGTTATTATGAGCGCATCGGCCTGATTCCGACTGTGAACCGCAACGAAAGCGGTATTCGCGACTACACCGAAACGGACTGCAACTGGGTAAACTTTGCCAAATGCATGCGCGCAGCAGGCATTTCGGTAGAAAGCCTGATTGAATATGTGGCACTGTTTCAGCAGGGCGACAAAACGCGGGCCGCACGCAAGGAAATTTTAATCGAGGAGCGTGCCAAGCTGCTCGAGCGCATGGAGCAGATGCAGGAAACGCTCGATAAGCTGAATTATAAAATCGATAATTATTACAAGTGCGTTGAATTTGAGGATAGCAAACTGAAATAAAACGCAGTACGAGGAGAGATGGCGCCGAGCTGTCTCTCTTTTTAGTTTACAGGCTTTGCCGTATAATGGTATAATAATTAGTACTAATAAAACAGGCTCAAGCCAATATTGGCCTGAAATAATACATTCTAATGAAGGAGCAGGAAGAGTAATTTATGATTGAACAAAATCACATTCGCAACTTTTCTATTATCGCCCATATAGATCATGGCAAGTCTACCCTGGCGGACAGATTGATTGAATATACAGGAACGCTGAGCAAGCGTGAGATGGAGGAGCAGATTCTCGATTCCATGGATTTGGAGCGTGAACGCGGCATCACCATCAAGGCGCAGGCTGTGCGCAGCATTTACAAGGCGCGCAACGGCGAGGAGTATATGCTGAACTTTATCGACACCCCGGGCCACGTAGACTTTGCCTACGAGGTTTCGCGTGCATTGGCAGCGTGCGAGGGCGCACTGCTGGTTATTGACGCTACCCAGGGCATTGAAGCGCAGACTTTGGCTAACGTGTATCTGGCGCTGGATAACGATCTGGAGATTATCCCGGTTATCAATAAGATTGATTTGCCGAGTGCGGACCCGGAGCATGTTAAAAGGGAAATTGAGGACGTTATCGGTATTGATGCCTCCGACGCAGTTTTGTGCAGTGCCAAGACAGGCATTGGCATCGAGGACGTACTGGAAGCAATCGTAGCGCGCGTGCCGGCGCCGCAGGGCGATGCGGAAGCGCCGCTGAAGGCATTAGTATTTGACTCCAAATTTGACGCTTACAAGGGCGTAGTTTTATATATACGCATTATGCAGGGCCGTCTGCGCAAGGGCATGAAGATTCGCATGATGGCAACCGGTGCGGAATTTGATGTTACCGAGGTCGGTTACTTCAAACCCGGCATTGTCAATGTTGATGAGCTGGAGGAGGGCCAGGTAGGCTTCTTTGCTGCCAGCATCAAAAATGTTAAGGATGCACGCGTAGGCGATACCGTAACAGATGCCGATAATCCTGCCGAAAAAGCGTTGCCCGGTTACCGCAAGGCTACACCGATGGTATACTGCGGTCTGTATCCGGTAGAGAATTCCGATTACGATAACCTGCGTGATGCTTTGGAAAAGCTGCAGCTGAACGATGCTTCTCTGGTATTCGAGCCGGAGACATCTACCGCGCTGGGCTTTGGCTTCCGCTGCGGCTTCTTGGGCCTGCTGCATATGGACGTTATCAAGGAGCGTCTGGAGCGCGAATATAATCTGAGCCTGATTACTACCGCACCGAACGTTATTTATGAGGTGTTCCGCACCAACGGCGACGTTGAAATGGTAGATAACCCGTCCCTGTTCCCGGACCCGACTGTTATCGACCATGTTGAGGAGCCTTTCGTTAATGCAACCATCATTGTGCCGAAGGATTATGTAGGCGCTGTTATGGAGCTGAGCCAGGAAAAACGCGGTGAATACGATAACATGACCTATCTTGATGATACCCGCGTAATGATTCACTACGCATTACCGCTGAGTGAGATTATCTTTGACTATTTTGACCGTCTGAAATCCGCTACCCGCGGTTATGCTTCTTTGGACTACGAGCTGTCCGGCTACCGTTATTCCGATCTGGTGAAGGTAGATATCCTGCTGAACGGCGAGCCTGTCGATGCGCTTTCCGCGATTGTGCATAAGGAATTTGCTACTGTACGCGGCCGTCAGCTGGTTGAAAAGCTGCGCAGCCTGATTCCGCGTCAAATGTTTGAAATTCCGGTACAGGCAGCAATTGGCAACAAGGTTATTGCCCGCGAAAACGTCCGCGCTATGCGTAAGGACGTACTGGCGAAATGCTACGGCGGTGATATCAGCCGTAAGCGTAAGCTGTTGGAAAAACAGAAGGAAGGTAAAAAGCGCATGAAGCAGGTTGGCAGTGTGGAGCTGCCGCAGGAGGCATTCATGGCGATTCTGAAAATGGACTAAGGCTTAGCGCTTAGTCGATAGTGTCTGATAGATAGGAGCAATGCAATTATGATGATACAACTGCAAGGCTTGCTTTCGACAATCACATTTTTGGATGTTATAGATATTGTCGTCGTTGCCTATTTTCTTTACCGTTTGTTCCTGATGCTGAAAAACACCCGTGCCGCAACATTGGGCAAGGGCCTCATGGTGCTGATAGGCTTCACGCTTATCTGCCGTTGGCTGAACCTGCATGTTATCAGCTGGCTGCTGGAAAAGAGCATGACGGTGATTATGGTCGCCCTGCCTGTTGTCTTTCAGCCGGAGCTGCGACGTGCTTTGGAGCAAATCGGCCGCGGCAAGCTGTTTCATAAGGGCAGCGAGCTGGACGAGCAGGAGCTGGAGAAAATGCTGGATTCCGTTGCTCATGCCACTAAGGTGATGAGCAAAAACAAGGTAGGTGCGCTGATGGTCTTTGAGCGTGCTACCGGTTTGGCAGAGCGTATCGAAACCGGTGTGCCGATTGACGGTCTGGTGAGCTCGGGACTGCTGCAGAACATTTTTGTTAAGGATACACCGCTACATGACGGCGCTGTCGTTATCCGCGGCAACCGCGTTGTTGCTGCCTGCTGCTTGCTGCCGCTTACGGAAAACCGTAATCTGAGCCAGGAGCTTGGTACCCGCCATCGTGCCGCTATCGGTATGTCCGAGCAGTCCGATGCGATGATTCTTGTTGTCAGCGAGGAAACCGGTACGATTTCCATTGCCCGCAACGGCGAGCTGATGCGTTATCTGACGGTGGATGATGTGAAGGAAATTTTGCGCACGGCAATTTTCCGTCCGCATGCAGCAGTTAAGAATTCTTTGGTTGATAAAATCAAGAGCTTGTGGGGCGGTGAGAAAAAATGAGATTTTTGCAAAGGCTGGCGCGTAAGGAAAACCTGTTGGCAAGGATTATCTGCCTGCTCATGGCCTGCGGCCTGTGGGTATATGTAATGACCGACCAGAACCCGATAATCGAGCGCAATATTGAGGTGCGCCTGCAGCAGAGAAATCTGCCGCAAAATATGATGGTCTTTAATGCTCCCGATAAAATTCTGGTAAAGGTGCGCGGTTCGCGTGCCAAGCTGAGTTCCGATAATCTGAGTGCCGAAATCAATGCTTCTATCAATTTAAAAAATATAACCGAAGGTCAGCAGAGCCTGCCGATTACGGTAACCTACTCCGGCGGCGAGATTGTATCCGTAACGCCTAAGGAGGTTTCCGTATATGTGGATACGGTAAGCGAGAAAAAGGTTCCCGTTACTACGCGTATCGTTGGCGCGGTGAACGGTGATATGACCATCGGCAGCAGTATAATTACTCCAGCGGAGGTTACTTTGCGTGGTGCAACACATCGTATTGACAAGGTAAACCGTGTGGTTGCTCCGATAGATATCAGCAACCATAGCGGCAGCTTCCAGACGGAAAGCGAGCTGGTTGCCGTGAGTGACGACGGTTATGATATTCCTAATATGAGAATTATCCCTGAGCGCGTTATGGTGCAGGCCAATATGGTAAGCCAGATGCATTCGCTTGATATTCCGGTTAAGCTGGTTATGAGCGGTGATTTGCCTGCCGGTATTATTGTTACCAAAACAGAGATTGTGCCGACAAGCGTTCGCGTTACCGCACCGCCTTCCGTGCTGAAGGAGCTGAAGGATGTCAAAACTAAGCCCTTGGATGTAAGCAAGCTCAATGGCAGTACTGTTGTTGCAGCTGAGCTTGATTTGCCGGAAAAGGTTATTCCAGAAAGACGTACGGTGCAGATTAAAATATCGGTAGAAAGGCAGAACTGATTTATAGATGAAGCTGAAAATAAATAATGTGCGTATCAGCCTGCGACAGGAGCAGACTCTGGAGCAGGCGGTGTGCCGTAAATGCGGCATACCGCGCGAGGCTTTGGGCAGTGTGCGGATAGTACGCAAGGCTGTGGATGCGCGCAAGAAAAATGATATCTGCCTCAATTACCATGTGCTGGCAGAGGTTGAAACAGGCGGCAGACAGGCGAAGCGCCTGCTGGCGGACCGTGATATTACGCAATATCAGGAGCAGCAGCAGCCGACGCTGGAGCTTGGCATACTGCCGCTGAGCGCACCGCCTGTGGTTATCGGTGCCGGTCCTGCGGGACTTTTGGCAGCACTGCAGCTGGCGGAGCATGGCTACAAGCCGCTGCTTTTGGAGCGCGGCAAGCCAGTGGCGCAGCGTGTGCAGGATGTGCAGCGCTTTTGGCAGACGGGAGAATTCAACCCCGCGTCCAACGTACAGTTTGGCGAGGGCGGTGCAGGCACCTTCTCGGACGGCAAGCTGACCACGCGTGTGAATGATCCTATGATGGCTGAAATCCTGCAACTGTTTGTAGATGCAGGCGCGCCGGAAAATATTTTGTACGAGCACAAGCCGCACGTAGGCACGGATAAGCTGCGTGCGATGGTGCAGGGGCTCAGCCGCCGCATTGCGGAGCTGGGCGGCAGCGTGCGCTATGATGCGCATGTTGTTGATCTGGATATTAAAAATAATGCTGTGCAGGGGGTAATCCTCGACGGCGGCGAAAGACTGGCGGCAGGAGCCGTGGTACTGGCCTGCGGTCACAGCGCGCGCGATACCTACGCTATGCTGGCACGCAGGGGCGTAGGCATTGTGGCGAAGCCCTTTGCTATCGGTGTGCGCATCGAGCATCCGCAGGAGCTGATTGACAGGGCGCAGTACGGCAGCTTTGCCGGACATCATCTGCTGGGCGCAGCGGATTACGCGCTTGTTTACCATACGCAGGATAAAACACGCACAGCCTATTCGTTCTGCATGTGCCCGGGCGGGCAGGTAGTTGCCGCTGCTTCGGAGGCCGGCGGCGTGGTTGTCAACGGCATGAGCATGTTTAAACGTGACAGCGGCATTGCCAACAGTGCGCTGGTAGTGAATGTGGACAGCCGGGATTTCGGTGATGGTGCGCTGGCAGGTGTAGAATTCCAGCGCCGCTATGAGCAGCTTGCTTATGCGGCGGCAGGCAGCAGTTATTATGCGCCTGCGCAAAATCTGGACAGCTTTTTGAAGCGCAGCACTCCGTCCTTGGAATGTCTGGTGCAGCCAAGCTATCGTCCGGGACTGACGGCCTGCAGCTTAGACAAGGTGCTGCCTGCTTACGTTACGGATACTCTGCGCGAGGGCATTACGAGCTTCGGACGCAAGCTGGCTGGTTACGCCGACGGCGGCGCGTTGCTGACGGGTGTGGAAACACGCACCTCGGCGCCGGTTCGCATCGAGCGCGACAGACAGAGCTATGTATCGCTGACGCATGATTTGCTTTATCCCTGCGGCGAAGGCGCAGGCTATGCCGGCGGCATTATGAGCGCCGCGCTTGACGGCTATCATGTGGCGCGCGCGATTATGGAACGATTTGCGCCGGTGAAGTAGGATAATAAAATACGAAAAATACGGTGATAAAGCCTCTCCTAGTGGAGAGGTGGCATCGCGTAGCGATGACGGAGAGGGGCGCGCTCAACATAACGCTGTTAGTAAGCATAGCGAGTACCAACCCCTCTCAGTCACCCTGTGGGTGACAGCTCCCCCAAGGGGAGCCTATCAATTTGATTTTTTAGCTCAACAATTCCCAACTCACATATAAACGAATTAACATTAGGGAGGTTATTACAAAAAATGGCAAGATTATTTGGTACTGATGGTGTTCGCGGTGTAGCGAACGTAGAGCTTACTCCGGAGCTGGCCTTTAAGCTGGGCTATGCTGCCGCAAAATACTTTGGCCGCGAGGTTTCCTGCCCGAAAATTATTATCGGCAGAGATACACGCCGCAGCGGACAAATGCTGGAAAGCGCTTTGGCAGCAGGTATCTGCAGCGCTGGCGGCAATGCACATCTTCTGGGCGTTATGCCTACTCCGGCAATTTCTTTCCTGACCAGTGAGGTTAAGGCTAACGCCGGTGTAGTAATTTCTGCTTCTCACAATCCGTTTGAAGATAACGGCATCAAATTCTTCTCTCAGACAGGCCACAAGCTGCCTGATGCAGTAGAGGACGAAATTGCAGCTATCGTTGCTGCACCGATTGATTACACTCAGGCAGTAAGCGGCAGCAGCGTCGGCCAGATTATTCATGAAAAGGATTTGTCTGCGCTGTATATTAAGCACATTCTGAGCACTGCTTATGCTAAGCTGAACGGTCTGAAGATTGTTATGGACTGCTCCAACGGTGCCAACAGCGAAATCGCACCGGTTATCCTGCGCAGCCTCGGTGCTGAGGTTGTGGCAATTTTCAACGAGCCTAACGGTATCAATATCAACAATGGCTGTGGTTCTACTCACCTGGAAGCATTGCAGAAAAAGGTTCGTGAGGTTGGCGCTAATGTAGGTATTGCTAATGACGGTGACGCTGACCGTTGCCTGGCAGTTGACGAAAACGGCGAGGCTATGGACGGCGACCAGATTATGCTGATTTGCGCGCTGGAGCTGATGAAGCGCAACAAGCTGCATGACAATATGCTGGTAACCACTGTTATGAGTAACGTCGGCCTGCATCAGGCGATGAAGGCTCATGGCGGCAAGACTGTCAAAACTGCTGTTGGTGACCGCTATGTACTGGAAGAGATGCTCAAGCACAATTATTCTATCGGCGGCGAGCAATCCGGTCATATCATTTTCTCCGAATTCGCTAAAACCGGCGATGGCATTCTGACTGCAGTACAGCTGCTGTGTGCAATGGTTCGCAACAACAAGCCTTTGTCCGAGATGGGCGCCGTAATGACTAAATTCCCGCAGATTCTGCTGAATGTACGCGTGAAGAATAAAAACGGCTGGGAAGAAAAGGCTGCTATTCAGGAAGTAATCAAAAAATATCAGGAGGAGCTGGGCGAAAACGGCCAGATTCTGGTACGTGCTTCTGGCACCGAGCCTTTAATCCGTATTATGGCCGAAGGACCGAAGCAGGAGCGTCTGGAGCAGATTGCCAACGCTATTGCCGACGTTGTAACCAAGGAGCTGGCATAAGCAGGCCTTTGCTAAAATATTTTTAAAGTAAAACTAGACTTTTACCGTATTTGCAGTTGGTAAAGGTCTAGTTTTTTATCTGGCATTTCTTTTTTGGTATAAAAAATTCAAGGAATGTTTTCTTGACCTGTCAGTCATCATATTGTAAAATTAAATTAGTCTGAGGATGTGCCGCGTGGGACTGCCTGCCTGCGCGGCTCATTGTCTGTTTGCTCATAAATCAGCAGAGCCTTGTCTTTGCTGCTAAAAGCAGACAGTGAAGGATGTAAGCGCATGTACCGCTTAGGCGGTGGACGAGGAATGAGGTTATCGATCAGTCAGCGGATGCCTCACGGCCGGCTGCAGGCCGCAAACCGTGTACAAAGTCCTCCGGTAACGGGGGAGAGAAAAGCACGGTGGCAGAAAGGGCAAAGAATATAATACAGGCTTGCAAGGGAGAAGATATTAGATATGAGGAAGGTTGACGCAGGCGTACTAAAGGTACATCGAGGAAACTTGACGAAGTAAATGATGACTTATACCTTGCAGCGTAGAGGAGGATTACTACTTATGTGCGGAATTGTAGGTTATATCGGTAATCACGAAGCAGCCCCCTTTTTGCTTGACGGTATGAGCAAGCTGGAGTATCGCGGTTATGATTCTGCCGGCATTGCTGTTTATGAAAACAACAGCATTCGTGTAGAAAAATGTGTAGGCCGTCTGGATGCACTGCGCCAGAAATTGGCAGGCAATATGCCTGTGGGCAATTTAGGTATCGGTCACACACGCTGGGCAACACATGGCCGTCCGTCGGATCGCAATGCGCATCCCCATACGGACAGCAGCGGTAAGTTTGTCGTTGTCCATAACGGTATTATTGAAAATTATCTTGGCCTGAAGGAAGAACTGATTGCCAAGGGACATGAATTCCTGTCCGAAACGGACAGCGAGGTTGTAGCTCATCTGATGGCGGACCAATATGACGGAGATTTCGAAGAAACCGTCAAAAAGGTGCTGAAGCTCATCAAGGGCTCCTACAGTCTGGTATTTATGTGCGAATACGAGCCTGATAAAATCATCTGCACCAAAAAGGATAATCCGCTGATTATCGGCCTTGGCGAGGGTGAAAATTTTATCGCTTCCGATATTCCGGCAATTATCAACCATACGCGCCGTACCTTTATCATGAGTGACGGCGAAATCGCCACGGTAACGGCAGACGGTGTATGGGTGCAGGATATCAACGGCACTCCCATCAGCAAGAAGGTGTTTGAGGTCAACTGGAACGCGGAAGCAGCGGAAAAGGGCGGCTTTGAGCATTTCATGCTGAAGGAAATTTATGAACAGCCCAAGGCTTTGCGCGATACCATGACTAGCCGCTTGGATGCGGAAGCAAAAACCATCGGTTTTCCCGAGCTGAACTGGACAGCCGAGGAGCTGCGTGAAATCAATAAAATCTTTATTGTGGCCTGCGGTACCGCTTATCATGCAGGCATTGTCGGCAAATATTATCTGGAGCAGCTGGCGCGTGTGCCGGTTGAGGTGGATATTGCCAGCGAGTTCCGTTACCGCGACCCGCTTGTTGACGGCAACAGCCTGACGATTGTTATCAGCCAGAGCGGTGAAACAAGTGATACGCTGGCGGCACTGCGCGAGGCTAAACGTCTTGGCTCTCGCACTCTGGCGGTTACCAACGTTGTCGGCAGCTCTATTGCGCGTGAGGCAGACCAGGTTGTTTATACCTATGCCGGTCCGGAAATTGCCGTAGCATCTACCAAGGCTTACACTACACAGCTTCTGGCAATGCTGATGCTGGCGATTTATGTAGGCCGTCTGCGCGGCAGCATGAGTTCCGAGCGTGAGCAGGAGCTGGTGCGGGGTCTGACCTTTGTACCCGAGCAGATTCATAAAATGCTGGAAAACGTGGACCAGATTAAGGTGTTTGCGCGTGAATACGGCAGCAGTGAGGATGCCTTCTTCCTGGGACGCAGCCTTGATTATGCCGTAGCGCTGGAGGGTGCGCTGAAGCTGAAGGAAATTTCCTACATTCATGCGGAGGCTTATGCAGCAGGCGAGCTGAAGCACGGCACCTTGGCTTTGATTGTTTCCGGTGTACCGGTAATCGTGCTGGCAACGCAGATGGATGTATATGATAAAACCGTCAGCAACCTGCAGGAGGTTAAGGCGCGCGAGGCTGTGGTTATTGCTATCGGCTTTGAGGGCGACACCTCTCTGGAAAAATATGCGGATCACGTTATCTACATCCCGCGTACGGACAAATATCTGGCACCGCTGATGGCAGTGCTGCCCTTGCAGCTTCTGGCCTACTATGCGGCGCTGACTCGTGGCTGTGATGTTGATAAACCGCGTAATCTCGCAAAGAGTGTAACAGTTGAATAAAAAATAAATTAACGGCGTAACGGATGTAAAAATCTGTTGCGCCGTTTTTGTAATTACAGAGATACGTTGCTTATGTTATACTAATATTAATTTAGCGCGGAAGGGGAACAGAAGCAGATGGCTTATAGCGAGCTTTTTAAAAATTACAGTGATATCCGCAATTTTATGCGGCGCTTTTATGTATATGGCTTTGAAAAGCGGCAGGATTTTACCGCCAAAAGCTCCAGAAGCTACGATGATAATCGCCGGCGTCTGGACAGCTGGCTGGAGGATTATATGAGCTTCAAGAGCGATGCGGACGGCAGAGCCTACCGCATTTCCTTCGACAGCAGCAGTATCAGTCATAATCCTTTGTATAAAAGCTGGAAGGCCAAGAGCTTTACGTCCATGGATATTACGCTGCATTTTTATCTGCTGGATATTCTTGCAGACGGCAAGGCCTATTCGGCGGCAGAGCTGTTGGAGCTGCTGAGCGGCCGTTATTTTAACTGTTTCGATAATCGGCTGCGTCAGCCCGATGAATCGACGGTGCGCAACAAGCTGAATGAATATACTGCGCTGGGAATGCTGCGGCTAGTGAAGCAGGGACGGCGCAATCTTTACTGCCTGGCGCGTGATGAAGTGAACTGGCGCAGTTGGCAGTTTGCCTGCGCCTTCTTTTCCGAGGCGGCGCCTTTGGGAGAGGTTGGCTCCTATCTGCTGGATAAATTTGCCGAGGACTGCGAAGCGTTTGCTTTTAAGCATCACTTTATTCTTTATACTATGGACAGCAGGCTTTTGTTTGAGCTGCTGGAGGCGATGAACAGCAGGCAGTCCGTAACGCTTTACCGCTGTGACAAGGACGGCAGCAGCATACCGCAATATGTTTGTCCTTTGAAAATTTACTGTAGCACAAGGACAGGACGACAGTATCTTTTGAGCTATAGCTATGCTGCACGGAAGCTGTTGTTCAACCGCTTGGACCATATCGAGAGTATTGAGGTTAAACGCGCAGAAGGACGTTATGAGGAGTTTCTGCAGCTGGCCAAAGAGGTGGCGCCGCACATCTGGGGCGCAGGCATGCTCAGGACAGATCGGTTGGAGAAAATCAGCTTTACGGTGGAGGCGGCAGCTGACGAGCAGTTTATTGTGCAGCGCCTGGAGCGCGAAAAGCGCTGCGGAACGGTGCAGCAGCTGGATGCGGAGCATTATTGCTTCAGTGCTGCCGTGTATGATGCGCGTGAGCTATTGCCGTGGATACGCACCTTTATCGGGCGTATTACCGCTTTTAGCTGCAGTAACGAGGAAATAGAGCGCATTTTTTATGATGATCTGGAGCAGACGGCAGCCTATTATCTGCAGGAGGTGCAAGCGGATGGCGAAAAATGACAGCTTTTTTAACGAAATATACGGCACCTATTTTAATGTTGTGAGCAGTATTCTGCGGCAGGCGCAGGAAAAACAGCTGACGAAGGACAGCTTGGAGCTGTTGGTGCGGGAGCAGGCCTTTGCCGACAGCTGCCTGACCATTCCCAAGGCACTGCAGGACGGAAGCTGGCCGCTGCTGCAGAAGGATATGACTACGCCGCTGCGGCATGCACCGGCGATGCCGTTGACAACATTGCAGCGTCGCTGGCTGAAAAGCCTGCTGACGGATAAGCGGATACAGCTTTTTGATGTAGATTCCAGCGGACTGGAGAATGTGGAGCCGCTGTTCAGTGAGGAACAGTTTGTGTATTTCGACCGTTACAGCGACGGTGATAATTATGATGATCCCGAGTACAAACAGCATTTTCGCTTGCTGCTGCAGGCGATAACGGAAAAGCGCAGGGTAGAAATCAGCTTTATCAGCGGCAAAAACGAGAGCGTGCGGAAAGAATATCTGCCGCTGCAGCTGGAATATTCGGCGAAGGATGACAAGTTCCGCCTGAAGGCGGTGTGCGAGCGCCATCTGCATTACGTTAATGTGGGGCGCATCAAAAGCTGCAAAATGCTGGAGCAGACGGGTGAGGAGGCCTGCATGCTGCTGGAGCCGGAGCGATGTGCGGTTACCGTCCTGCTGACGGACGAGCGCAATGCTCTGGAGCGAGCGATGCTGCATTTTTCGCATCTGGAAAAGATAACGGAACGCTTGGATGAAAAGCATTACAGGCTGCAGCTGATGTATAACAAAAGTGATGAAACGGAAATGGTTATCCGTATTTTATCCTTCGGACCGTTGCTGCGGGTGCAGGAGGCGGCAGGCTTTATTGAGCTGCTGCGTCACAGGCTGCGTAAGCAGCTGGCGCTGCGGGCTAAAGAGTAAGGGTAATTTTTATTCGGCATTTTGGCAGGTACGCAACTTTTTTTCCATGATAAAAAGGCTTGGCTGTTGTATTATTAGCTTGTAAGATGAACGTAAACGAAATACAGAGCTGATGATGCAAGAAAGAGGTGCAGCATATGAACTTAAAAAAGCCTTTCAATATCAAAAAGCAATTAAAAATATCATGGATGAGCTTATTTCCTGTAATTTGGGCAGCAGTGCCGCTTTGCTTCCCGCAAAGTTTTGCGAGGTTAAGGATATTCATAAGCGCTCGGAATTGAATTATTTGTTTCCTACCGAAGAACGTAATTATCAGGACGAGGTTAAAATTAAAAAGAGCCTGAATGTTCAGGGTTACGAGCTGCCAAAGCTGCTGAAAATTTACAGCTACCTGGCCGTTTGCCGCAGAAAGCTGGCGCAGGCTATTGCCGACTGCAAAAACGAAATGCAAATCGGTGAGCAAAAATTCAGCTATGATGCAGCTGTGATTTATGCCAACGATTTGCGTGCTACTTTGACGATATATGAGGTGTTGGTTTCCCTAAAGGAGGAGGAACGTAATTCCGTAAATGAGATTACTTTCAGCAGCAATAACGAAAAGCTGTCTGCGGAATATACTGTTACTACGGTTACCAAGCCCCTGCCGGGAGTGGTGGAGGTAGCCAAAGCCGAATATAACAGAATACGTGCCTATACCGCTGATTTGAGCGATATGATTGAGGCGGCCCTGATGAGCAGACTGAATCCTGCTGCGGAGCCTGCTTTCCCGATTACGGCCAACCTGGATTATATTTATGAGCACTTTGAGGAGCTGCAAAGTAAATAATTATAAAATATAATATGGCAGAAGCTCATGGCAGATATATTGGATAAATAGATTTTTTAACTATAAGAAATGCTTAGGCAGAGTTGACAGTTTTAAAGCTGTCCTGAAGGTAAACGCTATTAAGACGGCAGCAGGCTAAAGATCGTACCTGCTTACTTCGGTTTCGGCCGTCACACGGCACACGTTTACCAAGCTAATCATGAACACGCTATTATACATGACTGCACCAACAGCTAACTATAGAATTTTATTTTGATAATATACCGCTTTGATGCCGAAGCCTTATTATAAATCACCGGACCTGTGAAATTTCTGCAGGCCCGGTGTATTTTTTGTATTCTTAACAGTAATTTTCTTTTACGCAGTCAACAAATGTGTTATAATTAACGATACATGTCATTTTTGTGAAGAAGTTGAAATTTTTATGTGTAGGTGATGAAATGGAAATGTTTTTAGTGGCTGTGGGCTTCTATGGCATCGGCGTATTAACCATGCTGCTTCCCCACGGCATGCAGCGTGCTGCACACTGGCTTGCTAACAGCGCTGCCCTTTTTGGCAGCGCTGTCTGCGCTTATGCGGCAGGCCTGCTGCTTTTCGGCGGCGTGAGCCATGCACCCCTGACCTGGGGCTCGTATTCTTTAGGCTGCGATGGCTGGAGCGCAGTCTTTCTGCTTTTGACCGGTATCGCCGGTGTTGTTACCAGCCTGTACGCGCTCGGTTATGCGCGTGGTTATGAGGGCAGCCGTCTGCGTCTTTTGGGCGGCATGTGGTGCCTGTTCATCATGTCTATGGTACTGGTGCTGCTGGCCGGCGATGCCTTCAGCTTCCTGCTTTTCTGGGAGATTATGGCTGTAGCCTCCTTTATGCTGGTTAACCATGAATCCGAAAAGCGTGCTACCTGGAATGCTGCCTATCAGTATCTGGTTATGACCAGCGTCGGTACGGCGGCGATTATGATTGCCTTTTTGCTGACAGGCTCTGCCAGCGAGGGCTTCAGCTTTGCTGCTATGGCCAAGAATACGTTGGATGGCAGCTGGCAGCATCTTGTTTTTGTCTGTGCCTTTGCCGGCTTTGCTTTAAAGGCCGGTCTGGTGCCGCTGCATGTTTGGCTGCCTAAGGCGCATCCGGCAGCACCCAGTCACGTTTCCGCGCTGATGAGCGGTGTTATGCTGAAGATTGCTCTCTACGGCTTCGGTCGTTTTATGTTCAGCTTTTTGCCTGCCTGGAATTACTGGTGGTGTGTTGTTGTACTGTTGGCAGGCGTAGTATCCGCATTTTTGGGCGTACTCTATGCTCAGATGGAAACGGATATCAAGCGCGTGCTTGCTTACTCCTCTGTGGAAAATATGGGCGTAATTTTTGCTGCCTTCGGCTGCGGTATGCTGATGAAGGCTTCCGGCAGCAGCTTTTATATGCTTGGCTTTGTGGCTGCGTTGGTGCATGCCTTTAACCATAGCATTATGAAGGTGCTGATGTTTATGTGTGCCGGCAGTATTATGCACGGTACCGGAAGCAAAAACCTGGAGCTGTTCGGCGGCCTCGCACGCAAAATGCCGTATACCGCTGTTTTTGCTTTCGTCGGCTCGCTGGCACTCGCCGCTATTCCGCTGACGAACGGCTTTACCGGTGAATGGCTGGTGCTGCAGAGCTTTATCAGCCTGGGTACAAGCTGCGCAGGTCAGGATATCCGCCTGTGGACGGCAGTGTCCTTTGTTCTGCTGGGCTTTACCGGAGCACTGGCTCTAGGCTGCTTTGTACGCTTCTTCGGCATCACCTTCCTGGGCCGTGCTCGCAGTGAAATCGTGGAGCATGCGCACGAATCCGATAAATTTATGCTCGCTGCTATGGGCGTAGCATCTGTTTTAGTTGTTGCTTGCGGTCTTTATCCGCTGCCTGTTGTACGTGCAGCAATGCTGGCGTTGGGCATGCCTGTCGCACTTGATGCCTTCGGTATGAATCTGGCGTGGGCCGGTGTAGGCACTGCTGTCTGCTACAAGCCGCTGCTGCTCTTGGCTCTGCTGCTGGTACTGGGCGCAGTGCTGTGGCTCGCTGTTAAGGATTGCTTTGTTGTGGAGGATGTTACCTGGAACTGCGGTACCTATCCGACGCAGCGTCAGCAGTATTCCGCAACCGGCTTCAGTAAGCCTGTACGTCGTGCCTTCGATTATCTGCTGAAGCCCAAGCGTCAGGTAACCTACATGCGCAAGGAGCATGCTTACTTCGGCCGTCAGCTTTCCTACAAGCTGGAAATTCCCGATATGATTACAGAAAAGCTTTATCAGCCGCTGCAGAAGCATTTTGTAAGTGTTTCCAACTTCCTGCGCCGTCTGCAGCAGGGCAGTGTGCGTTTATATGTTGCCTATGTTATGGTGGCAATGATGTTTGTACTGGTATGGGGGGCGCTTTATAAATGATTTTAGAGAATGAATTGTTACAGCTGGCCCTCGGTATGGCGCAGGCAGTTTTGCTGCTTTTGTGCGCTCCGCTGGTAACCGGCATTGTTAAAAAGGTAAAGGCCTGGATGCAGAACCGTATCGGCAGCAGCATCTGGCAGGAATATTACGATATCCGCAAATGGTGGGGCAAGCCTACTATGCTTACTCCTTATACCAGCATCACCTTCCGTCTGGCACCCTGCGTATATTTTCTGACGACCTTTGCGGCAGCCTGCATGCTGCCGGGCTTCTTAGGCGGTCAGGCCGGCTTCGGCGACGTTTTTGTATTTGTTTATCTGTTGGCTTTGGGACGCTTCTTTATGGCAGTTTCCTCGATGGATGCAGCCACCGCCTTCGGCGGCATGGGCGGCAGCCGTGAGGTTTATGTGGCAGCCTTCGTTGAGCCTGTGGTAATGCTGGCCGTGCTTTCCAACGTGCTGCACACCAACAGCACCTCGCTGGCAGGCATGAGCCTGCGTACGGATGAGGTTAACCTGACGGTAGCAGGCGTGCTGACCTGCATTGCCTTCTTCCTGGTGCTGCTCGCAGAAAACAGCCGTATCCCGGTTGATAACCCTGATACGCATCTGGAGCTGACGATGATTCATGAATGCATGACACTGGAATATTCCGGCCGTCTGCTGGCGCTCATCCATTGGGCAAGCCAGCTTAAGCTGCTGGTATTCTTAGTGCTCTTCGCTATGCTGTATCTGCCGCTGGATTTGCCGGTTGTATTTAAGGTGCTTATCAGTGCGGTGGGTGTAGGTGTGGTTGAAACCTTGAACAATAAGATGCGCCTTTTCAAGGTGCGTGTATATCTGGCCGCAGCGGGCCTGATGCTGCTGTTGGCAGTAGTGGCACAGTAAGGAGGTAACGATGGAATATTTGGTTGTAAGTTTAATGTTTATCGTTTTCCTGCAGACGCGCTTTGTGGAGCTGCGCCGCGCAACTCTGTGCCTGGCGCTGCAGTCTGCACTGATTGCGGCAGCCTGCCTCGTCGTAGGCATGAGCCATGGCAGCGGCCTGCATGCCTGGCTGCCCGGTGTGCTGACGATTGCCGTTAAGGTGCTCTTTATTCCTTACGCTATTTTGCGCGTGGTAAATCAGCTGCGCGATGAGCGTGAAATTGTCAGTGATATCAATGTTAACTATTCCACTGCTTTTGCAGCCTGCAGTCTGGCACTCGGCTACATGGTAATTGACGGTCTGCTGCCGCAGGCAGAGGGACGCGATATTTTAGCGACCTCTATGTTTATGATTATGACCGGTCTGGCGCTGATTGTTATGCGCAGCCGTGCCATTATGCAGATGATCGGCCTGATTACCTTGGAAAACGGCATTTACCTGCTCGGTCTGATTATGACGGAAGGCTTGCCGCTGATTATCGAGCTGGGTATTTTCCTTGATGTGCTGATTGCTGTTGTTATTCTTGTTATTTTAACCTCGCGTCTGCGTCTGTCGTTTAAAACGACGGATACAAATGTGCTGGACAAGCTGAAAGGGTAGGGGATGTAATGTTAACATATATTTTGATACTGTTATGCCTGCCACCCTTGTGCGCGGTTCTGGCACTGGCTGCGGGCTTCGGCAATAATATCCTGCATTGGCTGCACCGCCTGACGGCAACTGCGGTAGGTGTGTGCGTAGCGCTGATGGCAAAGTCCTTTAATCCCGCTGTGCCCTATGTAGACGATTATTTTTACATTGATGCGTTGAATATGTGGGTAATCATTATTATTACCACACTTTATCTGGCAGCGACCTGGACTGCGCGTAATTATCTTACGCGTGAAGAGCGCTGCGGCGTACTCAAGGGCGAGCAGCTGCAGACCGGCCGTTACTTTGCGCTGATGCAGCTTTTCTGCTGGACGATGTTCATCGTACTGCTGGTAAAAAACTTGGGTCTGATGTGGGTAGCCATCGAAGCGACTACCTTAATCAGTGCGTTGCTCATTTCCTTTAAATTCACCCGCGCTGCTTTGGAAGCAACGTGGAAATACATCATGGTTTGTACCGTCGGCATTTGTCTGGCACTTTTGGGTACACTAGTGCTGTATTATGCACAGCTTGATGCGTTGGGCGGCGAAAAGGCGCTCAGCTGGCTGTACCTGCATGAGCATGCCAAAAGCCTGAACCCGGCTATGACTAAGCTGGCACTGCTGTTTATCGTTATCGGCTACGGTACGAAGGCAGGCATGGCGCCGATGCATACCTGGCTGCCTGATGCCTACGCCGAGGCTCCGTCGCTGACCAGCGGTATGCTGAGCGGTGCACTCTGCAGCTGTGCTATCTATGTATTGCTGCGTAATCTGGTTATCCTGCTGCCGACAGCAGGCGCTGCGATGATGAGCAGCATGCTGCTGTTCTTTGCCGTGCTGACTGTGGCCATTGCGGTACCGTTCGTTGTTGTACAGCGCGACGTTAAGCGTATTCTGGCTTATTCCTCCATGGAAAACATCGGCATTATGGTTGCCGGTATCGGCGTCTTTTCCGCTTTTTCCCTGAAGGCTGTAATGCTGCATATGTACAGCCATGCGATGATTAAGTTTGTTCTGTTCTATATTGCCGGCACTATTATCCAAGAATATCAGACACGTAATATGATGCGTATTCATGGTATGATTAAGGATGTACCGCATACCGCGACCTTCTGGCTTTTGGGTATGCTGGGCATTTTGGGCCTGCCGCCGATGGGCCTTTTCTTCAGTAAGTTTTACATTATGGCGTCCATGTTCCGTGAGGGACATTGGGTAGCAGGCAGTCTGCTGATTATCCTGCTGGCCGGCGTTTTAATCGGTATTTTGTACCACGGCATGCGTATGCTGTGCGATAAATCGAAGCGTCAGCCCTTGGGCGATTTGCTGGGCGCGACCGACGTATCTGTGCTGGCTGTGCTGCTGCTTTTGACCTGCGTAGTGGGCGCCGGCTTTGAAAATATTCCCTGGCTCAACAATCTGCTGACCCAGGCTGTGCGGATTATAGGAGGCTGAGATAATGCTAGTTAAACCGGAAAATTTGCGTGGTGCTGCCAATATCTGCAGCGACAGCGGCAAGCGTCCGCTGGCTGCTATGTTCGGCGCAGACGAAACGCTGCAGGGCGGCGGTCTGGCCATCTACTGCCTGTTCTATAATGCTGCCAAACGCGATATTGATGTTTTGAAGGCTCCGTTCCCCGCGGATGGTCCGCTGGAATATCAGTCGCTGACTACGCTGCTGCCGGCTGCTGCTTGGTATGAGCGTGAGCTGCATGATATGTTCGGCTTCGAGCCGCAGGGACATCCCGATATGCGTCCGCTGGTGCTGCATGAGAGCTTTCCCGAAGGCTTTCATCCGCTGCTGAAAAAATATCCTAAGGATTACGATGCACGCGGAAATCGTGAATACGAAATGCTTACCTCTCAGGGCGAAGGCCTCTTTGAGGTTCCTGTAGGTCCTATCCACGCAGGCATCATCGAGCCCGGTCATTTCCGCTTCAGTCAGGCAGGCGAGGCTATGCTGCAGCTGGATGCCAAGCTGTTCTTTACCCATCGCGGCATTGAAAAGGCTGTCGAAGGTCTTACTCCGATGGAGGCACTGCCGATTGTAGAACGCATCTGCGGTGCCTGCAGTGTAGCAAATACGCTGAGCTTCTGTCAGGCGGTGGAAAAATGTTCGGAGGCGGAGGTGCCTTACCGTGCGTGGTTAATCCGTACACTGGCTGCGGAGATGGAGCGCTTGTATAACCATGTGGGCGATACGGGCAATATTTGCGCCGGTGTCGGCTTCTCGCCTGTAATCAGCATGGGTGCGCGTCTGAAGGAATGCTTGATGCAGCTCAACGAAATGCTGGCAGGCAACCGTTTCCTGCGCGGCCTGATTATCCCCGGCGGTGTGCAGTACGATGTTACCGATGCTATGCTGGAGGAAATCGAGGAGGTTCTGCGCGAGGTAGAGGCTGTTTATGCCGATATGGTGCATATCATGTGGGAGCAGTCGAACTTCGTCAACCGTATCCGTACCACCGGCAGAGTGCGTCCGGAAACTGCCTTTGATCTGGCTATGGTAGGCGTGGGCGCGCGTGCCAGCGGCAGTACCCGTGACAGCCGCAAGGATATCGGCTACGGTATTTATGATGAGCTTGATTTTGAGGTTATTACGGAAACAGCTGGCGATGTCGAAGCACGTATCAAGGTGCGTATCGGTGAGGTTGCTCAAAGCCTGAATCTGGTGCGCCAGCTTATCAGCAAGCTGCGCCGCAACGCGGAAACGCAGCTGGCGGTAGAGCTGGGCGAGCTGCAGCAGGAGGAAGGTCATTTTACCTGGGGCATCAGTGAATCTGCCCGCGGTGACAATCTGCACTGTCTGCTGCTGGATAAGGAAGGCCGCATAGACCGCCTGTTTGTGCGCAGCGCCTCCTATCCTAACTGGCCGGCGCTGACTGTGGCGGTACAGGGCGACATCATCCCGGACTTCCCGTTGATTAATAAAAGCTTTGAGTTATGCTATGCCTGCATAGACCGCTAAGGAGGTGGCAAGATGTTAAAAATGCTGGAGGCAATTTTTCACGGAAAGATTGCTACCGAAAATATTGATACTACGGGCCACAAGCGTCTGCGCGGTCAGCTGCAGTGCGACGGCAGCTGTGACGGCTGCGGTGCCTGTGCCGTTGCCTGCCCGGTCGGCGCTGTGAGTGTGGCTGACGGTAAAGCAAAAATAGATTACAGTAAGTGCGTTTTCTGCGGCCGCTGTGTAGAGGCCTGCGCGCGTAAGGCATTGGTGCATACGAACCATGATGCTTTGGCGCAGATTCTGGCTGACAGTGCCGTGGAGGTAAGCGAGGCAGTCACAGCAAAGCTGGGACGTTCGCTGCATGTGCGTCATCTTGACGCAGGCAGCTGCAATGCCTGCGATTTTGAGCTGGGTGCGATGAGCAATCCTGTTTATGATTTACATCGTTATGGTATCGCCTTCGTTGCTTCTCCGCGTCATGCGGATATGCTGATGGTTACCGGCGTGGTTACGCGCAACCTGGAGCAGGCGCTGCGTATGACCTATGACGCTATGCCTGAACCGAAAATGGTTATGGCCTGCGGTGCCTGTGCCTGTGGCGGCGAAACCTATGGCAGCACTTATGCTGTTGTGGGGCGTGCGGCTGACGTGGTGCCGGTTGATATTGCCGTGCCCGGATGCCCGCCGCGACCGGCTGCGATTATTGTGGCTTTGTGTGCTGCGGCAGACATGCTGAAAGAAAGAATGTAACCCTGGTTTAAAAAGGAATTAATCAGTATTTAATTACACTGATTAATTCCTTTTCTTTGCATTTTTATTCTTGTACTCTGGTGTAATCCGTGATAATATATAGAAAATCAGTTACGTTTGATAAACTGATATAGGTAATACAAATGAGGGGGTTTGAAAAATGATTGTTTTTAGACCGGCAACTTTCAGCGATGTAGAACATATACACAAATTGCTGAATTATTATGCAAAGGAAGGCTTGATGCTGCCACGTGCGCGCAATGCGATTTATGAGAATCTGCGCGATTATATTTTAGCGGTGGAAAATAACCGTTTGTTGGGCTGCGGTGCGTTGCATTTTGTCTGGGACCGCTTTGCGGAAATCCGTTCGCTAGCGGTAGAGCCGAGCCTGCAGAAAACAGGTATAGGCCGTCAGCTGGTGGAGCATTTGGAAAAGGAGGGCATTGAGCGCGGAGTGACGATGTTTTTCACTCTGACCTATCAGCCGGGATTTTTTGCCAAGTGCGATTATATTGAAACAGCGAAGGATAAGCTGCCGCAGAAGGTATGGAAAGAATGCGTGTATTGTCCGCAGTATCCATACTGTAATGAGATTGCTTTCGTCAAGACAACGGTTGATTACGAGCCGTCGCAAATCAAATTCTAAAATTTAAGGGCTGCCGTGCGCATTTTGTCATCGCTGATGACGAGGCTGCGCTGCGGGCGGCTCTTTTATTTTTGGTCGTGGAATGTTACAATAATCAAATAGAGTATAAAAACCGCACGGTGATTTTGCCGTTGCGGTGTCAGATAAATTTACGGAAAAGAGGTTGAACTTATGAAATTATATTCCTGGAATGTTAACGGTTTGCGTGCCTGCATGACGAAGGGCTTTGCCGAATTTTTACAGGAGGCAGCACCGGATATTATTTGTCTGCAGGAAACGAAGATGCAGCGCGAGCAGGCTGATTTTGTGTTCCCCGGCTATGAGGAGTATTGGAACAGTGCGGAGCGTAAGGGCTACAGCGGTACTGCTGTTTTTACGAGGGTTAAGCCTTTGGCTGTTACCTATGGACTGGGGCAGGAGGAGCATGATAAGGAAGGGCGTGTGATTACGCTGGAGTTTGAGAGCTTTTATCTGGTGACGGTGTATACGCCTAATTCCAAGGATGGGCTGGCGCGTCTTGATTACCGCATGGTGTGGGAGGATGTGTTCCGCGCTTATCTGCAGGAGCTGGATGCGAAGAAGCCGGTTGTTGTCTGCGGTGATCTGAATGTGGCGGCTGAGGAGATTGATTTGAAGAATCCTAAGACTAACCGCAAGAATGCAGGCTTTACGGACGAGGAGCGCGCTAAGTTCCGTGAGCTGAAGGCCGCTGGATTTACGGACAGCTTCCGTTATCTGCATCCGGAGGAGGTTAAGTACAGCTGGTGGAGCTATCGCTTTAAGGCGCGCGAGAAGAATGCGGGTTGGCGTATTGATTATTTTGTGGTGTCGGACAGGATTGCGGCTAAGCTGCGGAGTGCGGAGATTCACAATGAGGTTTTCGGCAGCGACCATTGTCCGGTAAGTATTGAGCTGGATGTGTAAGGGTTGAGTCTGGCGTTGCAATTGCATATTTTGTACTTTCATTTTTACGGTTTTGGTTTTTGTTTTTTAGTTGGTGATGAACATGGATTTTAAAATTCAGGCTCCGTTTGAGCCTGCCGGCGACCAGCCGCAGGCGATTGCCAACCTGGCGGAGGGCGTAGAGCAGGGCCTGCGCACGCAGGTTTTGCTGGGCGCAACGGGTACAGGTAAGACGTATACGATTGCGCAGGTAATCAATAAGGTGCGCAAGCCGACGCTGGTGATTGCGCATAATAAGACGCTGGCGGCACAGCTGGCGAGTGAGCTGAAGGCGTTCTTCCCGGAGAATGCGGTGGAATATTTTGTTTCGTATTATGATTATTATCAGCCGGAGGCGTATATTCCCCAGTCGGATACGTATATTGAGAAGGATGCTTCGATTAACGATGAGATTGATAAGCTGCGCCACAGTGCGACCAGCGCTTTGTTTGAGCGCAAGGATGTTATTATCGTAGCCAGCGTTTCCTGTATTTACGGCTTAGGCGCTCCGCAGGAGTATTATGATATGGTGCTGTCGCTGCGCTTGGGGCAGATTATCGACCGCCAGAAGATTTTACATAAGCTGGTGGAGATTCAGTATACGCGCAATGATATTGATTTTAAGCGCGGCACCTTCCGTGTGCGCGGTGACGTGATTGAGGTTATTCCGGCGGCCTACGGCGAGAAGGCAGTGCGTATTGAAATGTTCGATGATGAGGTTGACCGCATTGTAGAGTTCGATGTGCTGACGGGCGAGATTCTGGCGCAGCGCAATCATGTGGCAATTTTCCCGGCGAGCCACTATGTAACGAGCCGTGAGAATCTTGAACGCGCTATGAATGATATCCGCGAGGAGCTGGACGAGCGCCTGGATGAGCTGAATAAGCATGGCAGGCTGCTGGAGGCACAGCGTCTTGAGCAGCGTACGAATTATGACCTCGAGATGATGCAGGAGATGGGCTATTGCTCCGGCATCGAAAACTATTCGCGCCATCTGGCTGGCCGTAAGGCCGGTGAGCCGCCGTTTACGCTGGTAAATTATTTTCCTAAGGATTTTTTGCTGGTAGTGGATGAGTCGCATGTAACGCTGCCGCAGATTCGCGCTATGTATGCCGGTGACCGCTCGCGTAAGGAGATGCTGGTGGAGCATGGCTTCCGTCTGCCTTCGGCCTATGATAACAGACCGCTGACCTTTGATGAGTTTCAGGCACAGATTAAGCAGGCGATTTATGTTTCTGCTACGCCGGCGAAGTATGAGCTGGAGCAGGCGGACAATGTTGTCGAGCAGATTATTCGTCCGACCGGACTGCTGGACCCGCAGATTGAAATCCGCCCGATTAAGGGACAGATTGACGATTTGTTGGGCGAAATAAACAAGGTTGCCGCCGCAGGCGAGCGTGTGCTGGTGACTACGCTGACGAAGCGCATGGCGGAGGACTTGACGGAATATCTGAAGCAAGCAGGGGTGCGTGTGCGCTACCTGCATTCGGAAATCGCCACGATTGAAAGAGCGGAGATCATCGACAGCCTGCGTGCCGGTAAGTTTGACGTGCTGGTAGGCATTAACCTGCTGCGTGAAGGCCTTGATTTGCCCGAGGTATCGCTGATTGCGATTCTGGATGCCGATAAGGAAGGCTTTTTGCGCAGTGATACGGCGATGATTCAGACTATCGGACGCGCTGCGCGTAATGCTCACGGTCGTGTTATTATGTATGCCGACCGTATTACCGACAGCATGCAGCGGGCGATAGACGAAACTAATCGCCGCCGTGAAAAGCAGCAGGCGTACAACGAGGAGCACCACATTACTCCTAAGACGATTTACAAGGAGCAGCGCCAGCTGATTAAGCTGACGAAGGTGGCAGACACCGAGGAGGCAACGTCCTATGGCAGCAGTAAGAAGCTGAAGCAGAAATCAACTAAGGAGCTGAACACGCTGGCCCGCGAGCTGGAAAGACGGATGCAGGAGGCGGCGAAGGCGCTGGATTTCGAGGCGGCGGCCGAGCTGCGTGACCAGCTGATTATCGTCAAAGGACAGCTGGGGCAGAAGCTGGTGCCGAAGAAAAAGAAAAAATAAATGCCGATGCGGAAGTTTGACTTTTCCTGTTTGGCGTTATATAATATACAATATATTTTTATTCAAATTCTGTGAAGCGGAGCAGTAGTCTGCAGTATCTTACAGAAAGTCGGCGGTTGATGCGAGCCGGCAGTTAGGGCAGATGAACTCACCGTGAAGAAGCCGCAAGGAAATGTGCGGACGTGATGCTGCGTTAAGGCTAATTGAGTGGCGGCTGTAGCCGCAATCAGGGTGGTACCGCGAATTTTTCGTCCCTGACCTTCTTTAAGGTCGGGGATTTTTTATTTTCGACCAACTATAATACCTGGGAGGTAATGAAATGATTCAAGAAAAGTATGCTCCCCATGATATTGAAGCTAAATGGCAAAAATACTGGGAAGAAAACAAAACCTTTAAAGTAGAGATGGATAAGGATAAGCCTAAATCCTACGTTCTGGAAATGTTCCCCTATCCGTCCGGCAACCTGCACATGGGTCACGTTCGTAACTATTCCATCGGCGACGTAATCGCACGTTTCCGCACCATGAAGGGCTTCAACGTTCTGCATCCGATGGGTTGGGACTCCTTTGGTATGCCTGCTGAAAACGCTGCTATCAAACACAATATTCCGCCTAAAAAATGGACTCTGGAAAACATCGCTAACATGACTCGCCAACTGAAGGCTCTCGGTCTGTCCTACGATTGGGACCGCGAGGTTACCACCTGTAAGGAAGATTATTACAAATGGACTCAATGGTTCTTTGAGCTGTTCTACAAACGCGGTCTGGCAGTTAAAAAGGAATCTGCCGTAAACTGGTGCGACACCTGTAACACCGTATTGGCTAACGAGCAGGTTATCGACGGCAAATGCTGGCGCTGCGACCATGAGGTTGTTAAAAAGGATTTGAGCCAATGGTTCTTCAAAATCACCGATTATGCTGATGAGCTGCTGAAGGATCTTGACCTGCTGCCGGGCTGGCCCGAGCGCGTAAAAACCATGCAGCATAACTGGATCGGCCGTAGCGAAGGCTTGGAATTCTCCTTTGAAATCCCGGCACTTAACGATACTGTTGCTGTTTACACCACCCGTCCGGATACTGCTTACGGCGTAACCTTCATGGCTCTGGCTGCTGAGCATCCGCTGATTAAAAAGATTTGCGAAAACAATCCGAAGGCTGACGAAATCAACGCCTTCTGCGAGCGTGTACGCAATCAGTCCGAAATTGAACGTACCTCCAGCGAATCCGAAAAAGAGGGCGTATTCACCGGCGTATACTGCATCAACCCGTTCACCGGCCGCAAGGTAGAAATCTGGGTAACCAACTATGTACTGTATGATTACGGTACCGGCGCTGTAATGGGCGTTCCTACTGGTGACCAACGTGACTGGATGTTTGCTGACAAATACGGCATTGAAAAAATCGTTACCATCTGCCCTATTGGCAAAGAGCTGAAGCTGGAAGAAATGACCTGCGCTTACGAAGAAAAAGAAGGCATGCTGGTTAACTCCGGCGAATTCACCGGCATGGAAATGCACAAGGCTATGAGCGCTATCATGGATAAGGCTGAAGCTGAAGGCTTCGGTAAACGCCGTGTAAACTATCGTCTGCGCGATTGGCTGATCAGCCGTCAGCGTTATTGGGGCGCTCCGATTCCTATCATTTATTGCCCGCACTGCGGCGAGGTTCTGGTTCCGGAAGACCAGCTGCCGGTTCGCCTGCCTGAGGACGTAAGCTTCAATGCCGGTGCTAAATCTCCGCTGGCAACCTCCGAAGAATTTGTTCACTGCAAATGCCCGAAATGCGGTGCTGACGCAACCCGTGAAACCGATACCATGGACACCTTCCTGTGCTCCTCCTGGTACTATCTGCGTTATACCGACGCACACAACGACAAGATGCCGTTTGACAAGGAGCTCAATAACTATTGGGGTCCTGTAGACCAATATATCGGCGGTATTGAGCATGCTATTCTGCATCTGCTGTATTCCCGCTTCTTTGTAAAGGTTCTGCGCGATGCAGGCCTGGTTGATTACGATGAACCGTTCAGCAACCTGCTGACTCAGGGCATGGTAATCAAAGACGGTGCTAAGATGAGTAAATCTCTGGGCAACGTTGTTTCCCCTGAAGAAATTCTTTCCAAATACGGTGCTGATACTGCGCGTCTGTTCATCCTCTTTGCTGCTCCGCCTGAAAGAGAGCTGGAGTGGAGCGACCAGGGCGTTGAAGGCTCCTTCCGCTTCCTGAACCGTATCTGGCGTATCGTACAAGCATTTGAAGCTGTTCTGGCACAAAAGGTTACCGAATACGATCACAGCAACCTGAGCGAAGCAGACAAGGACCTGCGCCGTGTACTGCATAGCAGCATTAAGAAGGTTACCAACGATATCGAAACCCGCTTCAACTTCAACACTGCTATTTCCACTATGATGGAACTGGTTAACGCTCTCTATGCTTATAAAGAAGCTGCCAAAGAGCCGAATGCAGGTCTGATTTACGAAGCAATTTCCGACCTTATCAAGATGATGAGCCCGTTTGTTCCGCATATCACCGAAGAGCTGTGGCGTGGTGCTATCGATGCCAACAGCAGCGTACATGAACAAAGCTGGCCTGAGTGCGATGAAGAAGCCCTGAAGGTTGACAATGTAGAAATCGTTCTGCAGGTTAACGGCAAGGTTCGCGGTCGTCTGACTGTTCCGGCTGAAGCTACCAAAGAAGAGTTGGAGAAGATTGCTATGGCTGACGCTAACGTTCAGGCTCACATCGGCGATGCAACCGTACGTAAGGTTATCTGCGTACCCGGCCGTCTGGTAAACATCGTAGCGAAGTGACACCCACTTTGTAGCGAGCAATAGCGAAGCGAGAAAGTGAAATGGTGGAACGAATCCCCGTTGCGAGCGGATAGCGAGCAAGAAGAGGGGAGAAATAAAATTAGAAATAAAATCTGTCGCGAGCTTTAGTATTACTGGCCACTAACCACTAATTACTAACCGCGACCACCGCAGTTACAGCTGTCCTGCAACAGGCAGTTTCCGCAGACTGTAGCGCGGACAAAAAAATAAGCAGTGCATGTCAGCAATGACATTATTTAGTAGTACTAAATAACGCTTACATTTTCAGAGTCTCTGAGAATAACGTAATTGTTATTCTTGGGGGCTCTTTTTGTTTTTTTGTGATGTTTATCCAGCGATTAATTTAAAGGAGGCTTCCCTAGGGGGGAGCTGTCACCCGTAAGGGTAACTGAGAGGGGATAGAGTTCAGAAAACAGTTGCAAAAAAAACCCCTCTCCGCCTCGACAAGCTCGGCACCTCTCCCCTAGGAGAGGCTCAGTCTGCTGTTGTATTGAAGTGGTAAACTTATTTTAGACACAGAGGGGGTATTTTTTGTACAGATAATATATAATGGAATACACCAATATATA
>PPYF01424756.1_pt1 | contig 42159 bp, 30 predicted proteins | sample 1559871 | NCBI WGS metagenome assembly PPYF01 (sample SAMN08240021, study PRJNA423297) | Human gut metagenome, whole genome shotgun sequencing project.
TGATGCGTCCGTGTTAAACTAAGAGAATCTATCTCTTTTGTACCTTCAGGACGATGAAAAAGAAAAGACCCGTACTTCAGGATGTGGCTGACCGTGTAGGCGTGACTAAAATGACGGTCAGCCGTTTTTTACGCAACCCGGAGCAGGTTTCCGTCGCTCTACGCGGCAAGATTGCCGCCGCTCTTGATGAACTGGGTTATATTCCCAATCGCGCGCCCGATATACTCTCTAACGCCACCAGCCGGGCGATTGGCGTCCTGTTACCTTCTCTCACCAACCAGGTTTTCGCGGAAGTATTACGCGGAATCGAAAGCGTCACCGACGCGCACGGTTATCAAACCATGCTGGCGCACTACGGTTATAAACCGGAAATGGAGCAAGAACGCCTCGAATCAATGCTCTCATGGAATATCGACGGCCTGATCCTCACCGAACGTACCCACACGCCGCGTACCTTAAAGATGATTGAAGTGGCGGGGATTCCGGTGGTGGAGTTGATGGACAGTAAGTCGCCGTGCCTCGATATCGCCGTCGGTTTTGATAACTTTGAAGCGGCACGCCAGATGACCACCGCCATTATTGCTCGCGGGCATCGTCACATTGCCTATCTCGGCGCACGCCTCGACGAACGTACTATCATCAAACAGAAGGGATACGAACAGGCGATGCTGGATGCAGGCCTGGTGCCGTATAGCGTGATGGTTGAGCAATCTTCTTCTTACTCTTCCGGTATTGAACTGATTCGCCAGGCGCGGCGGGAATATCCGCAGCTGGATGGCGTGTTCTGTACTAATGATGACCTGGCGGTCGGCGCGGCGTTTGAATGTCAGCGTCTGGGGTTAAAAGTTCCTGACGATATGGCGATTGCCGGTTTCCACGGTCATGACATTGGTCAGGTGATGGAGCCACGGCTGGCGAGTGTGCTGACGCCGCGTGAGCGGATGGGCAGCATTGGCGCTGAGCGCCTGCTGGCGCGTATTCGTGGCGAATCTGTGACACCGAAAATGTTAGATTTAGGTTTCACCTTGTCACCGGGCGGATCTATTTAAGCCTACAAATTTGAAGTAGCTCACACTTATACACTTAAGGCACGGATGGATATTGCTTCTGATATTGTCCGGCTGGACAATGTTACCGATAACAGTTACCCGTAACATTTTTAATTCTTGTATTGTGGGGGCACCACTTTGAGCACGACTAACCATGATCACCACATTTACGTCTTGATGGGCGTATCGGGCAGCGGCAAATCTGCGGTCGCCAGTGAAGTGGCGCATCAACTTCATGCCGCGTTTCTTGATGGCGATTTCCTCCATCCGCGCTGCAATATCGAAAAAATGGCGTCTGGCGAACCGCTGAATGACGACGATCGCAAACCGTGGTTGCAGGCGCTGAACGACGCCGCGTTTGCTATGCAGCGCACCAATAAAGTATCGCTGATCGTCTGTTCTGCACTGAAAAAACACTATCGCGACTTGCTGCGTGAAGGTAATCCTAATCTCTCTTTCATCTACCTGAAAGGCGATTTTGATGTGATTGAAAGCCGCCTGAAAGCGCGCAAAGGCCATTTCTTTAAAACCCAAATGCTGGTGACGCAGTTTGAAACGCTGCAGGAGCCGGGTGCGGACGAAACCGATGTACTGGTGGTGGATATTGATCAACCGCTGGAAGGTGTTGTGGCAAGCACCATTGAGGTTATTAAAAAAGGCAAATAAGTAGTGACTACATTAACGCTTGTTTTAACAGCAGTAGGGTCTGTTTTACTGCTGCTGTTTTTAGTCATGAAGGCGCGTATGCACGCTTTCCTGGCTTTAATGGTGGTGTCCATGGGGGCTGGCCTTTTTTCCGGTATGCCGCTCGATAAAATCGCAGCGACGATGGAAAAAGGGATGGGAGGCACCCTCGGCTTCCTGGCGGTGGTTGTCGCTCTGGGAGCCATGTTTGGTAAGATCTTACATGAAACCGGCGCGGTCGATCAGATTGCCGTCAAAATGCTCAAATCCTTCGGTCACAGCCGCGTGCATTATGCCATCGGCCTTGCGGGGCTGGTTTGTGCGCTACCGCTGTTCTTTGAAGTGGCGATTGTTCTGCTGATTAGCGTTGCTTTCTCAATGGCGCGCCACACCGGCACGAACCTGGTGAAGCTGGTAATCCCATTATTCGCCGGCGTGGCGGCAGCGGCTGCGTTCCTGGTGCCTGGGCCAGCGCCAATGCTGCTGGCATCGCAGATGAATGCCGATTTTGGCTGGATGATCCTGATTGGCCTGTGCGCGGCAATTCCGGGAATGATTATTGCCGGGCCGCTGTGGGGTAATTTCATCAGCCGCTACGTGGAGTTGCATATTCCTGACGACATCAGCGAACCGCATCTCGGCGAAGGCAAAATGCCGTCCTTCGGATTCAGCCTGTCGCTGATCCTGTTGCCACTGGTGCTGGTGGGGCTGAAAACCATTGCCGCGCGTTTTGTGCCAGAAGGCTCTACTGCTTACGAATGGTTCGAGTTTATCGGCCATCCGTTTACCGCGATTCTGGTTGCTTGCCTGGTGGCGATTTACGGTCTGGCAATGCGTCAGGGTATGCCAAAAGACAAAGTGATGGAGATTTGCGGTCACGCGCTGCAACCGGCGGGGATCATTCTGCTGGTGATTGGTGCGGGCGGCGTGTTCAAACAGGTGCTGGTTGACTCTGGTGTCGGTCCGGCACTGGGCGAAGCGTTAACCGGCATGGGCCTGCCGATTGCCATCACCTGCTTCGTGCTGGCAGCTGCAGTGCGCATCATTCAGGGTTCTGCTACCGTTGCCTGTTTAACGGCGGTGGGATTGGTAATGCCGGTCATTGAACAACTGAACTACTCCGGTGCGCAAATGGCGGCGCTGTCGATTTGTATCGCCGGTGGTTCGATTGTTGTCAGCCACGTTAACGACGCGGGTTTCTGGTTGTTCGGTAAATTTACCGGCGCGACCGAAGCCGAAACGCTTAAAACCTGGACCATGATGGAAACCATCCTCGGCACTGTCGGTGCCATCGTTGGGATGATTGCGTTCCAGCTGTTGAGTTAAGTTTGTTTACCCGGTAGTTCTGACGCTACCGGGCTCTTTTCGAAAAACTCTCCTCGTTACCCCTTCATCCACATTCGAATGCCGTCGAGGAACATCTGAGTTGCCATCATCACCAGAATCAATCCCATCAGGCGTTCAAGTGCATTCACCCCTTTCTCGCCCAGCAGACGTAAAAATAGCGAAGACTGTAGCAGGATGACAAAGGTGCCACCCCAGGCCAGCAGCAGAGCAATTACCAGATGTCCCATCTGATTCGGGTACTGATGAGACAACAACATCAGCGTGGCGAGAATAGTCGGCCCGGCGACTAACGGAATTGCCAACGGCACGATAAACGGCTCTTCACCTGCCGGAAGCCCGCTGCTATTTCCTGAAGCGCTGGGGAAAATCATCTTAATGGCGATCAGAAACAGAATGATGCCGCCAGAAATGGAGACGGTTTCTGCCCGCAGGCTAAGAAATGCCAGAATTTTCTCGCCCGCAAACAGGAACACCAGCATCACAAGGAGAGCAATAAGCAACTCTCGCACCATGATTGCCCGCCGTCTTTTCGGTTCAGTATGTTTCAGTACGGACATGAAAATAGGTAGGTTTCCGAGCGGATCCATAATCAGGATCAATAAAACTGTTGCAGAAATGATTTCATTCATAACTCAAATTCCCTGATAATTGCCGCGGACTTTCTGCGTGCTAACAAAGCAGGATAAGTCGCATTACTGATGGCTTCGCTATCATTGATTAATTTCACTTGCGACTTTGGCTGCTTTTTGTATGGTGAAAGATGTGCCAGGAGGAGACCGGCACATTTATACAGCACACATCTTTGCAGGAAAAAACGCTTATGAAAAATGTTGGTTTTATCGGCTGGCGCGGTATGGTCGGCTCCGTTCTCATGCAACGCATGGTTGAAGAGCGCGACTTCGACGCCATTCGCCCTGTCTTCTTTTCTACTTCTCAGCTTGGTCAGGCTGCGCCGTCTTTTGGCGGAACCACTGGCACACTTCAGGATGCCTTTGATCTGGAGGCGCTAAAGGCCCTCGATATCATTGTGACCTGTCAGGGCGGCGATTATACCAACGAAATCTATCCAAAGCTTCGTGAAAGCGGATGGCAAGGTTACTGGATTGACGCAGCATCATCTCTGCGCATGAAAGATGACGCCATCATCATTCTTGACCCCGTCAATCAGGACGTCATTACCGACGGATTAAATAATGGTATCAGGACTTTTGTTGGCGGTAACTGTACCGTAAGCCTGATGTTGATGTCGCTGGGTGGTTTATTCGCCAATGATCTTGTTGATTGGGTGTCCGTTGCAACCTACCAGGCCGCTTCCGGCGGTGGTGCGCGACATATGCGTGAGTTATTAACCCAAATGGGCCATCTGTATGGCCATGTGGCAGATGAACTCGCGAACCCGTCCTCTGCTATTCTTGATATCGAACGCAAAGTCACAACCTTAACCCGTAGCGGTGAGCTGCCGGTAGATAACTTTGGCGTGCCGCTGGCGGGTAGCCTGATTCCGTGGATCGACAAACAGCTTGATAACGGTCAGAGCCGCGAAGAGTGGAAAGGGCAGGCGGAAACCAACAAGATCCTCAACACATCTTCCGTAATTCCGGTAGATGGTTTATGTGTGCGTGTCGGGGCATTGCGCTGCCACAGCCAGGCATTCACTATTAAATTGAAAAAAGATGTGTCTATTCCGACCGTGGAAGAACTGCTGGCTGCGCACAATCCGTGGGCGAAAGTTGTTCCGAACGATCGGGAAATCACTATGCGTGAGCTAACCCCAGCTGCCGTTACCGGCACGCTGACCACGCCGGTAGGCCGCCTGCGTAAGCTAAATATGGGACCGGAGTTCCTGTCAGCCTTTACCGTGGGCGACCAGCTGCTGTGGGGGGCCGCGGAGCCGCTGCGTCGGATGCTTCGTCAACTGGCGTAATCTTTATTCATTAAATCTGGGGCGCGATGCCGCCCCTGCTAGTGCGTAATACAGGAGTAAGCGCAGATGTTTCATGATTTACCGGGAGTTAAATAGAGCATTGGCTATTCTTTAAGGGTGGCGGAATACACGAGTATTCACAGCCTTACCTGAAGTGAGGACGTCGCAGAGAGGATGCACAGAGTGCTGCGCCGTTCAGGTCAAAAAAATGTCACAACCAGAAGTCAAAAATTCAGTTGGATGGGGTGACACAATAAAACAGGAAGACAAGCATGTCCGATCGTATCGATAGAGACGTGATTAACGCGCTAATTGCAGGCCATTTTGCGGATCCTTTTTCCGTACTGGGGATGCATAAAACCACCGCGGGACTGGAAGTCCGTGCCCTTTTACCCGACGCTACCGATGTGTGGGTGATTGAACCGAAAACCGGGCGCAAACTCGCAAAACTGGAGTGTCTCGACTCACGGGGATTCTTTAGCGGTGTCATTCCGCGACGTAAGAATTTTTTCCGCTATCAGTTGGCTGTTGTCTGGCATGGTCAGCAAAACCTGATTGATGATCCTTACCGTTTTGGCCCGCTAATCCAGGAAATGGATGCCTGGCTATTATCTGAAGGTACTCACCTACGTCCGTATGAAACCTTAGGCGCGCATGCAGATACTATGGATGGCGTCACAGGTACGCGTTTTTCTGTCTGGGCTCCAAACGCCCGTCGGGTCTCGGTGGTTGGGCAATTCAACTACTGGGACGGTCGCCGTCATCCGATGCGACTGCGTAAAGAGAGCGGAATCTGGGAACTGTTTATCCCCGGGGCGCATAACGGTCAGCTCTATAAATACGAGATGATTGATGCCAATGGCAACTTGCGTCTGAAGTCCGACCCTTATGCCTTCGAAGCGCAAATGCGCCCGGAAACCGCGTCTCTTATTTGCGGGCTGCCGGAAAAGGTTGTGCAGACTGAAGAGCGCAAAAAAGCGAATCAGTTTGATGCGCCAATCTCTATTTATGAAGTTCACCTTGGCTCCTGGCGTCGCCACACCGACAACAATTTCTGGTTGAGCTACCGCGAGCTGGCCGATCAACTGGTGCCTTATGCTAAATGGATGGGCTTTACCCATCTCGAGCTACTGCCCATTAACGAGCATCCCTTCGATGGCAGTTGGGGTTATCAGCCAACCGGCCTGTATGCACCGACCCGCCGTTTTGGTACTCGCGACGACTTCCGTTATTTCATTGATGCCGCACACGCAGCTGGTCTGAACGTGATTCTCGACTGGGTGCCAGGCCACTTCCCGACCGATGACTTTGCGCTTGCCGAATTTGATGGCACGAACTTGTATGAACACAGCGATCCGCGCGAAGGCTATCATCAGGACTGGAACACGCTGATCTACAACTATGGTCGCCGTGAAGTCAGTAACTTCCTTGTCGGTAACGCACTTTACTGGATTGAACGTTTTGGTATTGATGCGCTGCGCGTCGATGCGGTGGCGTCAATGATTTATCGCGACTACAGCCGTAAAGAGGGGGAGTGGATCCCGAACGAATTTGGCGGTCGCGAGAATCTTGAAGCGATTGAATTCTTGCGTAATACCAACCGTATTCTTGGTGAGCAGGTTTCCGGTGCAGTGACAATGGCGGAGGAGTCTACCGATTTCCCTGGCGTTTCTCGTCCGCAGGATATGGGCGGTCTGGGCTTCTGGTACAAGTGGAACCTCGGCTGGATGCATGACACCCTGGACTACATGAAGCTCGACCCGATTTATCGTCAGTATCATCACGATAAACTGACCTTCGGGATGCTCTACAACTACACTGAAAACTTCGTCCTGCCGTTGTCGCATGATGAAGTGGTCCACGGTAAAAAATCGATTCTCGACCGGATGCCGGGCGACGCATGGCAGAAATTCGCTAACCTGCGCGCCTACTACGGCTGGATGTGGGCATTCCCGGGCAAGAAACTACTGTTCATGGGGAACGAATTTGCCCAGGGCCGCGAGTGGAACCATGACGCCAGCCTCGACTGGCATCTGTTGGAAGGCGGCGATAACTGGCACCACGGTGTCCAGCGTCTGGTGCGCGATCTGAACCACACCTACCGCCACCATAAAGCAATGCATGAACTGGATTTTGACCCGTACGGCTTTGAATGGCTGGTGGTGGATGACAAAGAACGCTCGGTGCTGATCTTTGTGCGTCGCGATAAAGAGGGTAACGAAATCATCGTTGCCAGTAACTTTACACCGGTGCCGCGTCATGATTATCGCTTCGGTATTAACCAGCCGGGTAAATGGCGTGAAATCCTCAATACCGATTCCATGCACTATCACGGCAGTAATGCAGGCAATGGCGGCGCAGTACACAGCGATGAGATTGCCAGCCACGGTCGTCAGCATTCACTGAGCCTGACGCTACCACCTCTGGCCACTATCTGGCTGGTTCGGGAGGCAGAATGACACAACTCGCCATTGGCAAACCCACTCCCCTCGGCGCGCATTACGACGGTCAGGGCGTCAACTTCACACTTTTCTCCGCTCATGCCGAGCGGGTAGAGCTGTGTGTCTTTGATGCCAATGGCCAGGAACATCGCTATGACTTGCCAGGGCACAGTGGCGACATTTGGCACGGTTATCTGCCGGATGCGCGCCCGGGTTTGCGTTATGGTTATCGCGTTCATGGCCCCTGGCAACCTGCCGAGGGGCATCGCTTTAACCCGGCGAAGTTGTTGATTGATCCTTGCGCGCGGCAAATTGACGGGGAGTTTAAAGATAACCCGCTGCTGCACGCCGGTCATAATGAACCTGACTATCGCGACAACGCCTCCATTGCGCCGAAATGCGTAGTGGTGGTTGATCACTATGACTGGGAGGATGATGCCCCGCCGCGCACGCCGTGGGGCAGCACCATCATTTATGAAGCCCATGTCAAAGGATTAACGTATCTGCACCCGGAGATCCCGGTCGATATCCGCGGCACTTATAAAGCCCTGGGGCATCCGGTGATGATCAACTATTTGAAACAGTTGGGCATTACCGCGCTGGAACTGCTGCCGGTGGCACAATTTGCCAGCGAACCACGTCTGCAACGTATGGGGCTTAGTAACTACTGGGGTTACAACCCGGTGGCGATGTTTGCGCTGCATCCGGCGTATGCCTGCTCGCCAGAAACGGCGCTGGATGAGTTTCGCGATGCAATCAAAGCACTGCATAAAGCGGGTATCGAAGTCATTCTTGATATCGTGCTCAACCATAGTGCGGAACTGGACCTCGACGGCCCGTTATTCTCGCTGCGTGGGATCGACAACCGTAGCTATTATTGGATAAGAGAAGACGGCGATTATCACAACTGGACCGGTTGTGGTAACACGCTCAATTTGAGTCATCCGGCGGTGGTAGATTATGCCAGCGCCTGCCTGCGTTATTGGGTAGAAACCTGCCACGTCGATGGTTTCCGCTTTGATCTGGCGGCAGTCATGGGCCGTACGCCAGAGTTTCGTCAGGATGCGCCGTTGTTTACCGCTATTCAGAACTGCCCGGTGCTCTCGCAGGTGAAGTTAATTGCTGAACCGTGGGATATCGCTCCTGGTGGTTATCAGGTGGGAAATTTCCCGCCGCTGTTTGCCGAGTGGAACGATCATTTCCGCGATGCAGCCCGTCGTTTCTGGCTGCATTATGATTTACCTCTGGGAGTGTTTGCCGGGCGTTTTGCTGCCTCCAGCGATGTTTTTAAACGTAATGGTCGTCTGCCGAGTGCCGCGATTAATCTCGTCACCGCGCATGACGGTTTTACGCTTCGCGACTGCGTTTGCTTCAACCATAAACACAATGAAGCAAACGGAGAAGAAAATCGCGACGGGACCAACAACAATTACAGTAACAATCATGGTAAAGAAGGATTAGGCGGTACTCTTGATCTGGTTGAACGGCGGCGCGACAGCATTCACGCCCTGTTAACAACGTTGTTGCTCTCCCAGGGTACGCCGATGTTACTGGCCGGTGACGAACATGGTCACAGCCAGCATGGCAATAACAATGCCTACTGTCAGGATAACCAATTAACCTGGTTGGACTGGTCGCAGGCAAGCAGTGGTTTAACCGCATTTACCGCCGCGTTAATCCATCTGCGCAAGCGCATTCCCGCTTTGATGGAGAATCGCTGGTGGGAAGAAGGCGACGGCAATGTCCGTTGGCTAAATCGATATGCTCAACCTTTAAGCACGGATGAGTGGCAAAACGGGCCGAAACAGCTGCAAATTCTGCTCTCGGATCGCTTTTTGATCGCAATTAACGCCACGCTTGAGGTAACAGAGATTGTTTTACCTGCTGGGGAGTGGCACGCCATTCCCCCATTCGCTGGAGAGGATAACCCAGTGATTACGGCTGTCTGGCAGGGACCTGCACACGGATTGTGTGTGTTCCAGAGATGATAAAAAAGGAGTTAGTCATGGTTAGTTTAGAGAAGAACGATCACTTAATGTTGGCGCGCCAGCTGCCATTGAAATCTGTTGCCCTGATACTGGCGGGAGGACGTGGTACCCGCCTGAAGGATTTAACCAATAAGCGAGCAAAACCGGCCGTACACTTCGGCGGTAAGTTCCGCATTATCGACTTTGCGCTGTCTAACTGCATCAACTCCGGGATCCGTCGTATGGGCGTGATCACCCAGTACCAGTCCCACACTCTGGTGCAGCACATCCAGCGCGGCTGGTCATTCTTCAATGAAGAAATGAACGAGTTTGTCGATCTGCTGCCAGCACAGCAGAGAATGAAAGGGGAAAACTGGTATCGCGGCACCGCAGATGCGGTCACCCAAAACCTCGACATTATCCGCCGTTATAAAGCGGAATACGTGGTGATCCTGGCGGGCGACCATATCTACAAGCAAGACTACTCGCGTATGCTTATCGACCACGTCGAAAAAGGCGCACGTTGCACCGTTGCTTGTATGCCAGTACCGATTGAAGAAGCCTCCGCGTTTGGCGTTATGGCGGTTGATGAGAACGATAAAATTATCGAATTCGTTGAAAAACCAGCTAACCCGCCGTCAATGCCGAACGATCCAGGCAAATCTCTGGCGAGTATGGGTATTTACGTCTTTGACGCCGACTATCTGTATGAACTGCTGGAAGAAGACGATCGCGATGAGAACTCCAGCCACGACTTTGGCAAAGATTTGATTCCCAAGATCACCGAAGCCGGTCTGGCCTATGCGCACCCGTTCCCGCTCTCTTGCGTACAATCCGACCCGGATGCCGAGCCGTACTGGCGCGATGTGGGTACGCTGGAAGCTTACTGGAAAGCGAACCTCGATCTGGCCTCTGTGGTGCCGGAACTGGATATGTACGATCGCAATTGGCCAATTCGCACCTACAATGAATCATTACCGCCAGCGAAATTCGTGCAGGATCGCTCCGGTAGCCACGGGATGACCCTTAACTCACTGGTATCCGGCGGTTGTGTGATCTCCGGTTCGGTGGTGGTGCAGTCCGTTCTGTTCTCGCGCGTTCGCGTGAATTCATTCTGCAACATTGATTCCGCCGTATTGTTACCGGAAGTATGGGTAGGTCGCTCGTGCCGTCTGCGCCGCTGCGTCATCGATCGTGCTTGTGTTATTCCGGAAGGCATGGTGATTGGTGAAAACGCAGAGGAAGATGCACGTCGTTTCTATCGTTCAGAAGAAGGCATCGTGCTGGTAACGCGCGAAATGCTACGGAAGTTAGGGCATAAACAGGAGCGATAATGCAGGTTTTACATGTATGTTCAGAGATGTTCCCGCTGCTTAAAACCGGCGGTCTGGCTGATGTTATTGGGGCATTACCCGCAGCACAAATCGCAGACGGCGTTGACGCTCGCGTACTGTTGCCTGCATTTCCCGATATTCGCCGTGGCGTGACCGATGCGCAGGTAGTATCCCGTCGTGATACCTTCGCCGGACATATCACGCTTTTGTTCGGTCATTACAACGGGGTTGGCATATACCTGATTGACGCGCCGCATCTCTATGATCGTCCGGGAAGCCCGTATCACGATACCAACTTATTTGCCTATACCGACAACGTATTGCGTTTTGCGCTGCTAGGGTGGGTTGGGGCAGAAATGGCCAGCGGGCTTGACCCATTCTGGCGTCCTGATGTGGTGCATGCGCACGACTGGCATGCAGGCCTTGCGCCTGCGTATCTGGCGGCGCGCGGGCGTCCGGCGAAGTCGGTGTTTACTGTGCACAACCTGGCCTATCAAGGCATGTTTTATGCACATCACATGAATGACATCCAATTGCCATGGTCATTCTTTAATATTCATGGGCTGGAATTCAACGGACAAATCTCTTTCCTGAAGGCCGGTCTGTACTATGCCGATCACATTACGGCAGTCAGCCCAACCTACGCTCGCGAGATCACCGAACCGCAGTTTGCCTACGGTATGGAAGGTCTGTTGCAACAGCGTCACCGTGAAGGGCGTCTTTCCGGCGTACTGAACGGCGTGGACGAGAAAATCTGGAGTCCAGAGACGGACTTACTGTTGGCCTCGCGTTACACCCGCGATACGTTGGAAGATAAAGCGGAAAATAAGCGCCAGTTACAAATCGCAATGGGGCTTAAGGTTGACGATAAAGTGCCGCTTTTTGCAGTGGTGAGCCGTCTTACCAGCCAGAAAGGTCTCGACCTGGTGCTGGAAGCCTTACCTGGTCTTCTGGAGCAGGGCGGGCAGCTGGCGCTACTCGGCGCGGGCGATCCGGTGCTGCAGGAAGGTTTCCTTGCGGCGGCAGCGGAATACCCCGGCCAGGTGGGCGTTCAGATTGGCTATCACGAAGCATTTTCGCATCGCATTATGGGCGGCGCGGACGTCATTCTGGTGCCCAGCCGTTTTGAACCGTGCGGCTTAACGCAACTTTATGGATTGAAGTACGGTACGCTGCCGTTAGTGCGGCGCACCGGTGGGCTTGCTGATACGGTTTCTGACTGTTCTCTTGAGAACCTTGCAGATGGCGTCGCCAGTGGGTTTGTCTTTGAAGATAGTAATGCCTGGTCGCTGTTACGGGCTATTCGACGTGCTTTTGTACTGTGGTCCCGTCCTTCACTGTGGCGGTTTGTGCAACGTCAGGCTATGGCAATGGATTTTAGCTGGCAGGTCGCGGCGAAGTCGTACCGTGAGCTTTACTATCGCTTGAAATAGTTTTCAGGAAACGCCTATATGAATGCTCCGTTTACATATTCATCGCCCACGCTTAGCGTAGAAGCTCTTAAGCACTCTATCGCTTACAAGCTGATGTTTACGATTGGCAAGGATCCGGTCGTCGCCAATAAACATGAATGGCTGAACGCAACATTATTTGCTGTGCGCGATCGTCTCGTGGAGCGCTGGTTACGCTCAAACCGTGCCCAGTTGTCGCAAGAAACTCGTCAGGTTTACTACCTGTCGATGGAGTTTTTGATTGGCCGTACGCTTTCCAACGCCATGTTGTCGCTAGGAATTTACGAAGATGTACAGGGCGCACTGGAAGCGATGGGATTAAATCTCGAAGAGCTGATTGATGAAGAAAATGACCCGGGCCTCGGTAACGGTGGCCTGGGCCGTCTGGCGGCTTGCTTCCTCGATTCTCTGGCGACGTTAGGGTTGCCGGGGCGCGGTTACGGCATCCGCTATGACTACGGTATGTTCAAGCAGAACATCGTTAACGGTAGCCAGAAAGAGTCGCCTGACTACTGGCTGGAATACGGTAACCCGTGGGAATTCAAACGCCACAACACGCGCTATAAAGTCCGTTTTGGCGGTCGCATTCAGCAGGAAGGTAAAAAAACGCGCTGGATTGAAACCGAAGAGATTCTGGGAGTAGCTTACGATCAGATAATCCCAGGTTACGACACCGACGCGACCAACACGTTGCGTTTGTGGAGTGCCCAAGCCAGTAGCGAAATTAACCTCGGTAAATTCAACCAGGGCGACTACTTCGCGGCAGTGGAAGATAAAAACCACTCCGAGAACGTATCTCGCGTACTGTATCCGGACGACTCCACCTACTCCGGGCGTGAGCTACGACTGCGTCAGGAATACTTCCTGGTTTCCTCGACCATTCAGGACATTTTAAGCCGCCATTATCAGTTGCATAAAACCTACGATAACCTGGCGGATAAAATTGCGATTCACCTCAACGATACTCATCCGGTGCTGTCGATTCCTGAGATGATGCGTCTGCTGATCGATGAGCACCAATTTAGCTGGGACGACGCGTTTGAAGTGTGTTGTCAGGTCTTCTCCTACACCAACCACACGCTAATGAGCGAGGCGCTGGAAACCTGGCCAGTCGATATGCTGGGTAAAATTCTGCCGCGTCACCTGCAGATCATCTTTGAAATCAACGACTATTTCCTGAAAACCTTGCAGGAACAGTATCCGAACGATACCGATCTGCTGGGACGGGCGTCGATCATTGATGAATCCAACGGTCGTCGTGTGCGTATGGCCTGGCTGGCGGTTGTGGTGAGCCACAAAGTTAACGGTGTATCGGAGCTGCACTCTAACCTGATGGTGCAATCGCTATTTGCCGACTTTGCGAAAATCTTCCCGGGTCGTTTCACCAACGTCACCAACGGTGTGACGCCGCGTCGCTGGCTGGCGGTAGCGAACCCATCGCTTTCAGCCGTGTTGGACGAACACCTGGGCCGCAACTGGCGCACCGACCTTAGCCTGCTTAATGATCTGCAACAACACTGTGATTTCCCAATGGTTAATCACGCGGTGCATCAGGCGAAGCTGGAGAACAAAAAGCGTCTGGCGGAGTATATCGCCCAGCAGCTGAATGTGGTGGTAAATCCGAAAGCGCTGTTCGATGTGCAAATCAAACGTATTCACGAATACAAACGTCAATTGATGAATGTGTTGCACGTGATCACCCGCTATAACCGCATCAAGGCCGACCCGGATGCGAAGTGGGTACCGCGCGTGAATATTTTTGGCGGTAAGGCGGCTTCGGCCTATTACATGGCGAAGCACATTATTCATTTGATCAATGACGTAGCGAAAGTGATCAACAACGATCCGCAGATTGGCGACAAGCTGAAAGTCGTGTTCATCCCGAACTACAGTGTTAGCCTGGCGCAGTTGATCATTCCGGCGGCCGATCTGTCTGAACAGATTTCGCTGGCGGGGACGGAAGCTTCCGGCACCAGTAACATGAAGTTTGCGCTTAACGGCGCGCTGACTATCGGTACGCTGGACGGTGCGAATGTCGAGATGCTGGATCATGTCGGTGCTGACAATATCTTTATCTTTGGTAACACAGCGGAAGAAGTGGAAGAACTGCGTCGTCAGGGCTACAAACCGCGTGAATACTACGAGAAAGATGAGGAGCTGCATCAGGTGCTGACGCAAATCGGCAGCGGTGTATTCAGTCCGGAAGATCCGGGTCGCTATCGCGATCTGGTTGATTCGCTGATCAACTTCGGCGATCACTACCAGGTACTGGCGGATTATCGCAGTTATGTCGATTGTCAGGATAAAGTCGACGAACTCTACGAGCGTCAGGAAGAGTGGACCGCAAAAGCGATGCTGAACATTGCCAATATGGGCTACTTCTCTTCTGACCGTACGATCAAAGAGTACGCCGATCATATCTGGCATATTGATCCGGTGAGATTGTAAGTTCAAATACGGCTAAATACCGTGTGTTCCGCTGAAGTAATACAGAGTGGAACTCACGGTATTTCTATACACAATAAACAATAACTTTGATGTATGTTATTCTATTTAATATATACCATTAATATATATTAAATAACGATTGATGATAATGTTTTTGGTATTTTGTTATTTCAAATAATATTAATTTATTATGAATGCATTAATATTATTCATGTGATTTATGTTTTATTGCCCCTCTTACAACTCCACGTAAAAATAAATTTTATCATTATCAGTGTGTTATATGTGAGTATAAACTCACTTATTGCGGCTTTGGATTATTTTAGGTACATTACTAAGCAGCATATATAATATTATTCACTCAATTACTCTTCTAAAGAACCTTCTGGAATTAGCCAACGTCAGCTTATTTTTTTTGTGAGATATAACTTATTAACGCAGAATGTAAAAACACCAATGTTGCTTGGATTTTTTAACAAAAGGAAAGGTATAAATGAAATTCAATTTATCTAATTTATCCGCAGTATTACTGGCATCAGGTATGCTGATGTCTACTGCGGTAACCGCAGCACCCGGCGATGCAACACAATTTGGTGGGGCGGATACTGACTGGAGCACCGTTGATTATCCCAGGCTCACTGATATGGATGACAACGTTGATTCAATGGGGGGGAAAATCCGCTTTACTGGCCGTGTAGTGAAAGCTACCTGTAAGGTCGCAACCGATTCAAAACAGATTGAAGTTGTCCTGCCGGTTGTGCCTTCCAACCTTTTCACTGGTATCGACGTAGAAGCACAGGGGGCGAGCAACCAGACCGATTTCAATATTAATCTGACCGAATGTAGCAATACAGATGATCAGAAAATTGAGTTCCGTTTTACCGGTACTGCAGATAGCGCTAATAAAACGCTCGCTAACGAAGTAGAAGGATCAACGGATGCTGACAACAGCGGCAATGCGGGGGCGACTGGTGTAGGGATTCGAATTTACTCCAAAGGTACGACGAATAATGGTCTGATTAACCTGAATACCACTGCGGCAGAGGGTAGCGCCTCCACCGCCGCTTATACAATTCCAGGAAATGCTACGACCCATGATTTCAGCGCGGCCTTTACTGCAGGTTATGCTCAAAACGGTAGCACTGTTGCACCAGGTGTAGTTAAGTCAACAGCAAGTTTTGTTGTGCTGTACGAGTAAATATAAATACGATTTCAGGTTACAAAAAGTTGTAACCTGAGATTGAAATTATTTAATAGAGTATGAATAACAGATGTTATTTCATCAACAAGGATGCTGTATGAAATGTATTATTGGAAATAAAAAATGGGTTTGTGGATTCAGGGATGAATTAAAAGTATCACAAAATATTATACGCTCAGGGATTCTTTTTTTACTATCGATATTATTTATTAATAATGCGTCCGCGGGCGGGTTTGGCCTTGGCGTAACGCGATTGATTTATCCGGCAGAAAGTAAGCAAATAACACTCAGTGTGCAAAATAGCGGTGACAACACCAGTTATTTAATTCAATCATGGGTTGATGACAGTAAAACGGAAAAAAAGAGCCAGGATTTTGTTATCACTCCTCCCCTCTTTATGTTACCAACGCGTAAAGAAGCTTCATTACGTATCATGTTTCTTGGTAAGACTAATTTGCCGACCGATCGTGAAACTTTGTATTGGATGAATGTTAAAGCAATTCCGCCAACAGATGAGAAAAATACACAGAAGAATACCTTACAGTTGGCATTACAAAACAAAATCAAGCTATTTTATCGCCCGGAAAATCTACCTGTGCAACCAGGAAAAGCACGAAATATGTTGCGGTTTAAGTATGAGGGCAAACAACTAAAAGTTATCAATCCTTCGCCTTATTACCTGACACTGACAGGAATTAAAGTACAAGGGAGTAAATTGCCCAATATGTTTGTACCACCGAAAAGTGATATTACGGTCTCGTCGCCAGTGACGTTGGCTGGTGAAATTACTTATCAAACAATTAATGACTTTGGCGCTACGACGGAGCGGCAGAAAGGAATAATGCAGTAACAACGGAATAGTTCAGATGCAACACAGGTCAGGGATATGAACCTAAAGCTCAAAAGATGCGAATATTGGATGGCGGCACAAAAGCAGATGAAACGGGTTGTGCCGCTTCTTCTGGTTATTATGCCTGCATGTTCAATCGCGGGAATGCGCTTTAACCCTGCTTTTCTGTCGGGTGATACTGAAGCTGTTGCTGACTTATCCCGCTTCGAGAAAGGGATGACTTATCTTCCTGGTAGCTATGAAGTCGAAGTTTGGGTCAATGATTCCCCTTTACTCTCTCGTACTGTAACTTTTAAAGCAGACGATGAGAATCAACTGATTCCCTGCCTTTCACTTGCTGACTTATTAAGCCTTGGAATTAACAAAAATGCGCTGCCAGAGCAGGCTTTGGCTTCATCTGAAAATAGTTGCCTTGATTTGCGTATCTGGTTTCCTGATGTGCATTACATGCCGGAGCTGGATGCACAGAGACTTAAACTGACCTTTCCGCAGGCGATAATAAAACGTGACGCCCGCGGATATATTCCACCAGAACAGTGGGATAACGGTATTACAGCTTTTTTGCTGAATTATGACTTTTCTGGTAATAACGATCGTGGTGATTACTCTTCAAATAACTATTATTTAAATCTTCGCGCTGGGATCAATATTGGTGCATGGCGTTTTCGCGATTATTCAACCTGGAGTCGTGGGAGTAATTCAGCAGGTAAACTGGAGCATATCAGTAGTACGTTGCAGCGCGTTATTATTCCTTTCAGAAGTGAATTAACGCTAGGAGATACATGGTCATCATCAGATGTTTTCGACAGTGTTAGTATTCGTGGCATAAAACTGGAATCTGACGAAAATATGTTGCCCGATAGTCAAAGTGGTTTCGCTCCCACGGTGCGCGGAATTGCGAAAAGTCGCGCTCAGGTAACAATCAAACAGAATGGTTATGTCATTTATCAAACCTATATGCCGCCGGGACCGTTTGAGATTAGCGATCTTAACCCGACATCATCTGCGGGAGATCTGGAAGTTACCATCAAAGAGTCTGATAATTCAGAAACTGTCTATACCGTACCTTATGCCGCTGTCCCCATCCTGCAACGAGAAGGTCATTCAAAATATTCTACTACGGTTGGCCAATATCGAAGCAATAGCTATAACCAGAAAAGTCCTTATATATTTCAGGGGGAATTAATTTGGGGTTTACCCTGGGATATTACGGCTTATGGTGGGGCACAATTCTCTGAGGATTACCGGGCGTTGGCGCTCGGCCTTGGCCTGAATCTGGGAGTATTTGGTGCAACATCGTTTGATGTTACTCAGGCTAACAGTTCGCTTGTGGATGGGAGCAAACATCAAGGGCAATCTTATCGTTTTCTTTATTCCAAATCGTTAGTTCAGACAGGAACAGCATTCCATATTATTGGCTATCGTTATTCAACCCAGGGCTTTTACACTTTAAGTGATACGACATACCAACAAATGTCAGGGACTGTTGTTGATCCAAAAACGTTAGATGATAAAGATTACGTTTATAACTGGAATGATTTTTATAACTTGCGTTATAGCAAACGTGGAAAATTTCAGGCTAGTGTATCGCAACCTTTCGGTAACTACGGGTCTATGTATTTATCGGCTAGTCAGCAAACATACTGGAATACTGATAAAAAAGATTCTTTATACCAAGTTGGTTATAACACCAGTATTAAGGGTATCTATCTAAATGTTGCGTGGAATTACAGTAAATCACCAGGGACAAATGCGGATAAAATTGTCTCGCTAAATGTCTCATTACCTATAAGTAATTGGTTATCTTCCACGAATGATGGGCGCTCATCATCGAATGCCATGACTGCAACGTATGGTTATAGTCAGGATAACCACGGACAGGTAAACCAATATACGGGGGTATCTGGTTCTCTGTTGGAGCAGCATAATCTCAGTTATAACATACAACATGGTTTTGCTAATCAGGATAATAGCAGTAGTGGTTCTGTTGGTGTTAATTATCGTGGGGCATATGGTTCCTTGAATTCCGCCTACAGTTACGATAATGAAGGTAATCAACAAATAAACTATGGCATCAGTGGTGCTCTTGTTGTACATGAAAATGGTCTTACGTTGAGTCAACCATTAGGTGAAACTAATGTTTTGATAAAAGCGCCTGGAGCGAATAATGTGGATGTTCAGCGGGGGACAGGAATATCCACTGACTGGCGTGGATATGCAGTTGTTCCTTATGCAACAGAATATAGACGTAATAATATTTCATTAGATCCTATGTCGATGAATATGCATACTGAACTGGATATCACTTCCACTGAAGTTATTCCGGGAAAAGGTGCGTTAGTTCGTGCAGAGTTTGCTGCTCATATCGGTATTCGTGGTTTGTTCACAGTTCGTTATCGTAATAAATCAGTCCCATTCGGTGCTACAGCCAGCGCTCAGATTAAAAACAGTAGTCAAATTACCGGGATTGTCGGCGATAATGGACAACTTTATCTCTCAGGATTGCCTTTAGAAGGTGTTATTAATATCCAGTGGGGAGACGGTGTTCAGCAAAAATGTCAGGCTAATTACAAGCTCCCTGAAACAGAACTGGATAATCCTGTTAGCTATGCAACTCTGGAGTGCCGCTAATGAATTTAATATTCTCTAAATATTCTGTATTTTTTATTCTTTTCGCTTTTTTTGCTTTTCCGCTCTCAGGGCAGGCCAATGATTCAGTTGTTGTTACATTTACTGGGATTTTGTTGGCAAAAAGCTGTGACATTACTACCGGAAGTAAAGATCAGTCGGTAAAAATGGGCACTTATGATGCTAATGAATTTTTAAATGTAGGTGATGTTTCTCCGAGTCAAACGTTTACGATTAATGTACAAGGATGCCCGACTGCAAAAAGTACTGTTTATAGTTCTGGTGTGAGCGCCAATGTGCGGTTTACTGGTGATGCAGATGCCATTAATAGCGCATTACTGCGTCTCTCCGCCGGTGCAGATAGTGCGACTGGACTGGGAATAGAAATATTGGATAACAATGATGTGGCGATTGCCATTAATGGTGAATCAGGTTTTCGTGATTTAGTGTTAAATGAAAACGGTGATGCTAATTTGACGTTTAAACTTCGCTATAAATCAACTCAGGAAAATGTACATGCCGGGCAAGCAAATGCTCTGTTGTATTTTGATATCGATTATCAGTGAGGGAGATATGAAGATATTCATTAGTTTATTTTTGTTTATAATATCAACAAATTCTTTTGCTGATGATATCACTCATGCCGGAGTGGTTCGTATTGAAGGGGTAATTACCGAAAAAACCTGCATTATTTCTGATGAGTCAAAAAATTTTACAGTTAATATGCCAGATGTACCCAGTAGTTCGGTAAGGAGTGCAGGGGATGTTACTGAAAAGGTTTATTTTTCCATAACGTTAACCCGCTGTGGTAGTGATGTTGGCAACGCGTATATAAAGTTTACCGGCAATACAGTTTCTGAAGATGCCAGTTTATATAAGCTGGAAGATGGCTCGGTAGAGGGGCTTGCACTCACGATTTTTGATAAGAACAAAGGCAGTATTAGTAATGATGTTAAAAGCATGGGTTTTTCACTTACATCATCAGTTGATAATATATTGCATTTTTTTGCGGCTTACAAAGCATTAAAAAATAATGTCCAACCAGGGGATGCAAATGCGTCAGTATCGTTTATTGTCACCTATGATTAAGGTAGTCATAGTATTATTTTCCCTTTTATTCTCTACAGCACAAGCAGGCTTAGTGATCGGTGGAACGCGTTTTGCGTATCCGGAAAATCAGTCCTCAATATCTGTTGAACTCAAAAACACTTCAAACAGAGATATGTTAGTCAAGGTTGCAGTCTCCCCTGATGATGCTCGTCAGTTGACGGGAACGGTTGAATCTTTGCCCTCATATTCTGAAACGGTATTTATCGCAACTCCGCCACTGTTTGTTTTGAAGCCTGACAAAAATACAAAAATAAGAATTAATCGTGTTGGTGGCAGTTTACCTACCGACCGGGAAAGTTTATTTATACTGAATGTTGCAGCATTACCAACGTTGGAAAATAGTCATTCAGTCAAAACTGATAATCAATTGCAAATAGCAGTCCGCAATCGTATGAAAATATTCTATCGGCCATCAAATTTGTCTGAAGACCCGAATATGTCATATCAAAAATTACGCTGGGCACGAAAAAATGAAATTGTTACCGTTTATAATCCAGGCCCCAGATATGTGACACTCTATAACCTACATGTTGATGGTAAAGTTATAGATGGTGGTATGGTCGCACCATTTAGCCATCGCCAACAATCATGGTGTAAATCGCAAGGGGTTTGTGAAATAGCATGGCAGACATTGGACATTTATAATAATGTATTGCCAATTTTGAAAGTAAAATTAAATCCTTCACAGTTGGATGTTACTGGCTTTGCATTTAGTCAATAATATATCTGAGGACATGATATGCGTATACATACTTATTGGTATAGAAGATATTTCATTTTATTGATTATTATATTTTCAAATGTTCTTTCTTCTATTGCTAATGCTGAAGATATGGGGCGAGAACGTGCATATTGTTATCCGGGTTCACCGAGTAATAATACTACGCCTGCATCCTTTTCTTATAATTTTGGTACTATAGTGGTTTCTGATGTCAACAAAAATGCGCCTGGCACTGTATTGCCATCACAAATCTGGAAGGTTGGAACCTATAAGGCTTATTGTAATTCTCTTGATGATTATGAGATTTACTTCAGTGCTGTCTCTGGAATAGATCCGTCTGGTGCCAGTGGTGATCATCAAGGGAGTGATGTATTTATTCCACTCACCCATGAAATATCTGTCTCTACTCATATAAAACTTTATAATCAAAATGGCACAATGACAGATAAAATTGTGCCATTCGAAAATTATAATACCAATTATCCGGGGGACAGAAGCAAACCATCTAATTGGGCATCAGGTACTGAAGGATATATTAAAATCAGGATTGATAAAAAAATTATATCTGATGTTTCATTAAGTAACGTATTATTGGTGTCATTATATGTCAGCCAGATCCCTACCGAACATGGTCCTATCCCTGTCTTTAATGCCTACATAGGAAACTTAAATATTCAGGTTCCGCAAGGTTGCACTATTAATGAGGGTACGAGTTTTACTGTTAATATGCCGGATGTGTGGGCCAGTGAATTGAGCCGGGCTGGTGCCGGAGCGAAGCCCGCTGGTGTTACTCCTGTAGCAACAACTATTCCGATTAATTGTACGAATAAAGATACAGATGCGGTAATGACGTTGGTATTCGACGGTAACATTTCCGCCACACGTGATACCAATGGGAAACAAAGTATTATTCAGGCACAAGATAATCCTGATGTTGGTATTATGATTATGGATAGTCAGCAAAACTCCGTAGATTTAAATGCCCTGGCAACATCAGTAGGCGTTCCGTTCAGATTGGTGGAAAACCAGGCTGCTTCTGCGCAAACTGCTGATGTTACTTTTCTGACTTTACCTGTTAGTACAACTGGAAAAGTGCCTGCGGCAGGTCGTTATAATGCACTGGCTATATTGCGAGTGGAATATCAGTAATTTTTGAGCCAGTACAGAGTCGGTTTAGCTATCACCGCAAAATAAAATGCAATAATAGGGATGAACAGAATGTAAAACAAAAAAATATTTTTAATTCTACAGGGGAAAAACCTGGTGGAAAATGTAGGTTATGTGCCGATGAATAAAATGTTGCATTAAGCCGGATAATAAAAATGGAATTAGTTGATACGTTATTTGCAAGCCTCTCCGGTACTGATCCATTCACTGGCGTGGATATTACGATTGCCAACTGCAAATCAACATACTGGGATGAAGGCATTGTTCAGCAACTCATTAACCAGGTCCTGGATGAAGGGGAAAAGTTCGCCGGTGCTGCCGGTCTTGAGGGATTATCTCGATATGATGTCACATTAAATATTGGTTTAACGTCCAGCAATGTATGGCCGGGATTTTCCCTCGATACCGCCACCATTAGCCGTCTTTGTGCCTGTGGTGCTGACTTTGGATTTGACCTCTATATCAGTGATGTACCAGATGTTCAATGTGATCTGAACACGACAAATGACTTCACCGTACAATTTACGGCGATGCTCAACCCGGATGAGCGGGTGATCATAGCAAAGCGTCCGCTTAAAAAATGTGACGCCTGGATTGAGGATGTTTATATCTTTCAAGTGTTTAAAGAAGCCTGGCAATTTCAAAACGATAACAGTTTACGCGGATTTCGCGATAAGCAGGCTGAACTGAAACTCTACGCGCGTCATTACTCAGTGGAAAATTGCACAGAGGAAAGCTGTTGGGACTGTAATTATTGCATTCGGCCCAGCTTTTCCCTCTCTCGTAGTGCCATTATTCGCCTGAATGCGGCGAATGCTCGTTTTGTCTATCAACCCTTTACACGCGATCAGCGGGCGAGGGGGTAATTATGCACCCCACTCCTGCCATGCAGGCATTAATTGAGCAGATATATCATATTTTTCGTCGTTATCCGGCGCCGAAGCAATTTGTGGTTTGTTGTGAATATTGTCTGAGTCAACAGGAACAAAAAGCATTACGGAATACATCGTTGCGAGCGATTCCTTATTCCTTAATCAATGCCTGGAATAGTAGTCCAGGACCTGATCCGCAAAACAGCGATGAGGTTCGTTATTTTCTGCCTCGTTTACTGGAGTTTGTTGCGCAGGGGCAATTTGACAATATTCACGAAGTATTTTCTCTACGGCGTATAAACCTTGCCAGTAAAGAAAACTGGCGTGAGGATGAACGGGAAATATTGCAGCAATTTGCTTGCCAGTATATGACTGATTGGGTATCCGGGGATGAGGCTGTCGAATTACAGTACAAGCTGGAAATGTTTTTCCGTGCCGATATCGCTCTTTCGCCATTGCTTGATGCCATTATTTCAGTTCCCGGATTTTGGTCGGCAGCGTCTCTTGCCTGTTTATTGAATACGTATCGTGACGGTTATATCAGAGATAACCAGGACGATATCGATAAAGCCATTACCGCCCAAATCAATGCCTGGGCCTTCAACAATCAATCCATCCTGAAAGAACGCGCGCGGCAGGCGATTGAGAACCCGCTTAAGCAGCCCGAACAGGGCACACAGTATCAGATCTGGGAAGACGACTGGATGATTGATGAGTGTTTATGCGCGATGTATGACGCATCATCCGAATCACCAGGAAAATAAAAATGATTAAATTCCGGCTTTATATTCCCCCTGTAATTCTCGGTTTTGTTATCGTACCATTATTGGTATGGCCGACGGTTATTGCCTTAGCCGTACTTATATTCACGTTAACTTTTCTGGCGGAAATAATATTCTCCTTTCCGCTCCTGGTTGTGCGTATTTCTCTTCAGGAATTACAACTTGAGTTATTGGTTGAATATGCACTTTTTTTCAGTGTAATGGGTGGCATCGGTTGGCAATTCTCCCGCAGAACGCCTCCTGAATTAAAAAACAGGCTACATTGCTGGCTGGTCTTTTCTCCGGTCTATTTCTGGTTAATTCTCTCGAATTTCATTCTTTATATTTCTCCAGAGAAATCAGCGTTGCTGGAAAATATCCGAAATTTCTTTCTGACATTTGTCTGGCTTCCCCTGAATTTTTCCCCTTTTTGGCCGCAGCCGTGGACTGATTTTGTCGGCCCGATTAGTGCCCAGCTTGGTTTTGCGTTGGGATATTATTGCCAGTGGCGTAGCAAAAATAGAAGCCATAGGAAGAAGTGGGGCGATTGGGTAACGTGCTTAAGTTTGGCGATTTTAGCTCTGGGGCCGTTATTCAATTATTTACAATGAATAGTCTAAGGAATTCAAATCGCCCGGTTGCACTTCGCAACCGGGCATCATCCTTACGACGCCAGCGACAACCTCTGCTGCGTATATTCCATCAGCCACTGACTCACACGAGATTGTTGATCCGCATTTAGCCACATGCCTTGTTTCGTGCGACGCCACAGGGCATCGTCGGCGCGGCGGACCCATTCGTGGTCGACCAGATATTTCAGCTCCGCTTCGTAGAACTCATGACCGAAATTTTCACCGAGGTCGCTTATCGCCCCTGCATTGCCGAGCAACAGTTCGCTGTTGCTGCCGTAAGTGCGCGCGTAGTGACGTGCCAGCGATTCGGTCAGGAACGGGTAACGGCGGCGCAGGCGGGCGGCGTAATCGTCACGGTCGCCTTCAATGGCACCACCCGGCAGCACGCTCTCTTTCGTCCACGCCGGACCAATGCCCTGATAATATGGCGTCAGTTTTTCCAGCGCGTGCTCCGCCAGTTTGCGGTAGGTGGTCAGCTTACCGCCGAATACCGACAGCAGCGGGGCTTTGCCGTCTTCATCATGGATATCAAGGGTGTAATCACGGGTAATGGCCTGTGGCGAGTCGGACTCATCATCACATAGCGGACGCACGCCGGAGTAGGTCCAGACGATATCGTCCCGGTTTAACTGCTTTTTAAAGTGCGTGTTATACACTTTCAACAGGTAATTGATTTCACTCTCTTCAATCTTCACTGCTTTTGGATCGCCTTTGTATTCCACATCGGTGGTGCCGATGATGGAAAACTCGTCCATCCACGGGATCACGAAGACAATACGTTTATCTTCGTTTTGCAGAATGTAGGCTTGCTTCTGGGTATGCACACGCGGCACCACAATATGGCTGCCTTTGATCAGGCGAATGCCATAAGGCGAAGGCAGATGCAGTCGTCTACCCAACAGTCAGAATATTCGAATCCGCGCTTAATTTCCGGTTTTAACACTGAGTTTGCGCCAAAACGCAAACCGGTTGATCCCGGCAGGCTGGTGCGTTTACCCAGATGATCGTACATAAACAGACCAATGCGAATCATCCACGCCGGGCGTAGATGCGGACGATGCGGCAGGCGAAAACGCATCGGGAAAGCGATATGCGGGGCCATTTTCAGTAGCACTTCACGTTCAGCCAGCGCCTCGCTGACCAGGCGGAATTCATAGTGCTCAAGGTAGCGCAGGCCACCGTGAATGAGTTTTGAACTGGCGGAAGAGGTCGCGCAAGCGAGATCCTGCGCCTCCAGCATCAGCACGGATAAACCGCGTCCAGCGGCGTCTGCCGCGATACCAGCACCATTGATGCCGCCACCTATAACAATCAGATCTTTGGTTTCCATGCTGCCCTCATTCACTTTCGTTAAAGTTCATAAATGTTCGTTATCGAACATATTAGCAAAGAATCGCGCTTTGGGTAACATTGAAAAAACATTTTAGAGTGATATGTATAACATTATGGCGTTTATCTGCCGCTTCGACGTAAACTGTGCGGTAAATTTGCCCACTTGTTTGTAAAGAAAGAGAGACGCATGGATCAGTTCGAATGTATTAACGTTGCCGACGCGCACCAGAAGTTGCAGGAAAAAGAGGCGGTGCTGGTCGATATTCGCGATCCACAGAGTTTCGCAATGGGGCATGCGGTGCAGGCTTTCCATTTAACCAACGACACGCTGGGCGCGTTTATGCGTGATAACGACTTTGACACTCCGGTGATGGTGATGTGTTATCACGGCAATAGCAGCAAAGGCGCGGCGCAGTATCTGCTGCAACAGGGCTACGATGTGGTCTACAGCATTGATGGCGGTTTTGAAGCCTGGCAGCGCCAGTTTCCCGCAGAGGTGGCGTACGGCGCGTAACGCTTTATACTGTCCCCTTTTGTGTGGAATAAGCGACAGCAACGATGTTGATGATTACCTCTTTTGCTAACCCCCGCGTGGCGCAGGCGTTTGTTGATTACATGGCGACGCAGGGTGTTATCCTCACGATTCAACAACATAACCAAAGCGATGTCTGGCTGGCGGATGAGTCCCAGGCCGAGCGCGTGCGGGCGGAGCTGGCGCGTTTTCTCGAAAACCCGGCAGATCCGCGTTATCTGGCGGCCAGCTGGCAGGCGGGCCATACCGGCAGTGGCCTGCATTATCGCCGTTATCCTTTCTTTGCCGCCTTGCGTGAACGCGCAGGTCCGGTAACCTGGGTGATGATGATCGCCTGCGTGGTGGTGTTTATCGCCATGCAAATTCTCGGCGATCAGGAAGTGATGTTATGGCTGGCTTGGCCATTCGATCCGACGCTGAAGTTTGAGTTCTGGCGTTACTTCACCCACGCGTTAATGCACTTCTCGCTGATGCATATCCTCTTTAACCTGCTCTGGTGGTGGTATCTCGGCGGTGCGGTGGAAAAACGCCTCGGTAGCGGTAAGCTAATTGTCATTACTCTCATTAGCGCCCTGTTAAGCGGCTATGTGCAGCAAAAATTCAGCGGGCCGTGGTTTGGCGGGCTTTCTGGCGTGGTGTATGCGCTGATGGGCTACGTCTGGCTACGTGGCGAACGCGATCCGCAAAGTGGCATTTACCTGCAACGTGGGTTAATTATCTTTGCGTTGATCTGGATTGTCGCCGGATGGTTTGATTTGTTTGGGATGTCGATGGCGAACGGAGCACACATCGCCGGGTTAGCCGTGGGTTTAGCGATGGCTTTTGTTGATTCGCTCAATGCGCGAAAACGAAAATAATTCCAGGGATTTATCAATGAAACAAACACAACGTCACAACGGTATTATCGAACTGGTTAAACAGCAGGGTTATGTCAGCACCGAGGAGCTGGTAGAGCATTTCTCCGTTAGCCCGCAGACTATTCGCCGCGATCTCAACGAGCTGGCAGAGCAAAACCTGATCCTGCGCCATCATGGCGGTGCGGCGCTGCCTTCCAGTTCGGTTAATACGCCGTGGCACGATCGCAAGGCCACCCAGACCGAAGAAAAAGAGCGCATCGCCCGCAAAGTGGCGGAGCAAATTCCCAATGGCTCGACGCTGTTTATCGATATCGGCACCACGCCGGAAGCGGTGGCGCACGCGCTGCTTAATCACAGCAATTTACGCATTGTGACCAACAATCTCAACGTCGCTAACACGCTGATGGTAAAAGAGGATTTCCGTATCATTCTTGCCGGTGGCGAATTACGCAGCCGCGATGGCGGGATCATTGGCGAAGCAACGCTCGATTTTATCTCCCAGTTCCGCCTTGATTTCGGCATTCTGGGGATAAGCGGCATCGATAGCGACGGCTCGCTACTGGAGTTCGATTACCACGAAGTTCGCACCAAACGCGCCATCATTGAGAACTCGCGCCACGTTATGCTGGTTGTCGACCACTCAAAATTTGGCCGTAACGCAATGGTCAATATGGGTAGCATCAGCATGGTCGATGCTGTCTACACCGACACGATGCCGCCTGCGAGCGTGATGCAGGTGCTGAAGGACCATCATATTCAACTGGAGCTGTGCTGATCCTGCATTGCTTCCCATGTCAGACCAAAACGCGCCAGGTATTTGCGTAGCCGATCCGCGTCATTGACGCTGGCTTTACCCTGGCGCGAAATGTCAAACAGTTCACGTCCGGCAGCAGAAAGCGACTTTGCCTGGCGGCAGATAGCGATAACGTGTTCCAGTTGCATACGGTCGAAGAGATCGATGTTTTCTGGAAAGTTACCGCGCCATGTTGCCTGGGGAGAGGTCGCAAAGGCCAGCCAGGCACGCCGCGCTTCGGTGTTAAAACGCACGCTGTCGCCAGTGAGTGAGGCGTGGCGCCCCACTTCATAATCCAGGTTCGGTTCAATATCTTCCTGGCGTTGGCGTAATCCTGGCAAGGTGAAGGTCCAGAGATTGATCCGCGCGTACAGGTCTTCACGAAATTTGCCTTCGGCAACCAACTGGCGCAAATCGCGCACCGTTCCGGCGATAAGCTGAAAATCACTGCTCACCTGGCGATCGCTGCCAAACGGGTAAAAGGTTTTCTCTTCAATGGCTTTTAGCAACATCGCCTGTTCGTCTGCGCCCAGTTCGCCAATCTCATCAAGAAACAACATTCCGCCGTTGGCGCTGCGTAATAATCCTTCACGCGATTCCCGCGCCCCGGTAAACGCGCCTTTCACATGACCAAACAGCGTCGACATGGCGGTATCGCCGCGCAGGGTGGCGCAGTTCACTTCCACAAACGCGCCGCTAAACTGATGCCGTGCCTGTTTTAATTCAAAGATGCGTCGCGCCAGAAATGACTTACCCGCACCGGTCGGGCCGTTAAGCAGGATCGGTGCGCGGGATTTGATCGCCACTTTTTCGATCTGCTCAATCATGCGGTTGAAGTGGGAGTTACGCGTGGCAATGCCGGACTTAAGAAAATCAAGCGCTTGCTGGCGTTCCTCGGCAAAGCGGCTGGCGATGGCGTTATAACGGCTTAAATCGAGATCGATAATCGTCACCGCGCCAGGGCTATCGGGCCGCTCTTTTTTGCGCGGTGGTGAAGATTGTATCAACCGGGCGGGCAGGTAACGCGCTTCTGCCAGCAGAAACCAGCAAATCTGCGCGACGTGGGTACCGGTGGTGATGTGAATTAAATAGTCTTCTTTTTCTGGCTGGAACGCGTAACCACGGGCGAAATCATGCAGGCAGGCGTAAACCTCTTCGAAATCCCAAGGGTTATGCAGTTCTATCTCAACGCCCACCACTTCTGTTTCTGGCGAAACGCTGGCGATATCGCGTTTAAGCGTTTCGAATAGCGAGCGCGAGCGGGCGTCGTGCAATAATTCCAGCCGATCGATAACTAACGATTCTTGCTGGCATAGACAGAGTGTCGGACGCCATTTTGACCAGCGCTGACTGCCGCGCCCGGCATAATCCAGCACCGTTCCGACAAAGCCAAAAGCCACTGTTTTACGCATCTTAGATATCCTTATAAAAGACGAGATTTCATTATCGGTAAATCGGCTTTGCGGGAAATCTCCGTTTACGGACGTAAAAATATAATATTTTTAAAAACAATGAATTAAAAAATTAAGATGCTTATTTGATTTTCTGGCACGACGGTTGCAATTATCAGGACAGCAAACAACGAAAAGAGAAAAACAAAATGAATTACGAATTACTGACCACTGAAAATGCTCCGGTAAAAATGTGGACCAAAGGCGTGCCGGTAGAAGCCGATGCGCGTCAGCAACTTATTAATACCGCGAAGATGCCATTTATTTTCAAACATATTGCGGTAATGCCTGATGTACACCTGGGTAAAGGTTCCACCATTGGTAGCGTGATCCCGACCAAAGGGGCGATTATTCCGGCGGCGGTGGGCGTGGATATTGGCTGTGGAATGAACGCACTGCGTACCGCGTTAACGGCGGCGGACCTGCCTGAAAACCTGGCAGAGCTGCGTCAGGCGATTGAAACGGCCGTACCGCACGGACGTACTACCGGGCGTTGTAAACGTGATAAAGGCGCATGGGAAAATCCGCCTGTTAACGTCGATGCGAAATGGGCTGAGCTGGAGGCCGGTTATCAGTGGTTAACGCAAAAATATCCGCGTTTCCTTAACACTAATAACTATAAACACCTGGGAACGCTGGGTACGGGTAACCACTTTATTGAAATTTGCCTTGATGAGTCGGATCAGGTGTGGATTATGCTGCACTCCGGTTCACGCGGAATTGGTAACGCCATCGGAACTTATTTTATCGATCTGGCGCAAAAAGAGATGCAGGAAACGCTTGAAACGTTGCCATCGCGTGACCTGGCGTACTTTATGGAAGGTACGGAATACTTTGATGATTACCTGAAAGCCGTGGCCTGGGCGCAGCTTTTTGCCAGCCTTAACCGCGATGCGATGATGGAAAACGTGGTAACGGCGTTGCAGAGCGTTATGCAGAAAACGGTAAAACAGCCACAAACGCTGGCGATGGAAGAGATCAACTGTCACCACAACTATGTGCAAAAAGAACTGCACTTTGGCGAAGAGATCTATGTGACGCGTAAAGGCGCGGTGTCTGCGCGTGCTGGTCAATATGGAATTATTCCCGGTTCGATGGGGGCGAAAAGCTTTATCGTCCGTGGGCTGGGAAATGAAGAGTCGTTCTGTTCGTGCAGCCACGGTGCCGGGCGGGTAATGAGCCGTACTAAAGCGAAAAAACTGTTCAGTGTGGAAGATCAAATCCGTGCCACCGCGCATGTGGAGTGCCGTAAAGATGCCGAGGTGATCGACGAAATCCCGATGGCGTATAAAGATATTGATGCGGTGATGGCGGCACAAAGCGATCTGGTGGAAGTTATCTATACCCTGCGTCAGGTGGTGTGCGTAAAAGGATAAATGATGAAAAGGATGATTGCGCTGGATGGCGCACAGGGCGAAGGCGGCGGGCAGATCCTGCGCTCGGCGCTGAGCCTGTCGATGATAACCGGCCAGCCATTTACCATCACCGGCATTCGTGCCGGGCGGGCGAAACCGGGGCTGTTGCGCCAACATCTGACCGCGGTAAAAGCGGCTGCGGAAATTTGTAGGGCAACGGTGGAAGGCGCTGAGCTGGGGTCGCAGCGTCTGGTCTTCCGACCTGGCACCGTGCGCGGCGGCGATTACCGCTTTGCTATCGGTAGCGCCGGAAGTTGTACGCTGGTGCTGCAAACGGTGCTGCCCGCGCTGTGGTTTGCCGATGGACCTTCGCGTGTTGAAGTGAGCGGCGGCACCGATAACCCGTCGGCCCCGCCTGCGGATTTTATCCGCCGGGTGCTGGAGCCGCTGCTGGCGAAAATAGGAGTTCATCAGCAAACCACGCTGTTACGTCACGGTTTTTATCCTGCCGGAGGCGGCGTGGTGGCAACGGAAGTCTCACCGGTGGCATCGTTTAATAGCTTGCAACTTGGCGAGCGCGGGAACATTGTGCAGATGCGTGGAGAGGTGCTACTGGCTGGTGTGCCGCGCCATGTTGCTGAGCGTGAAATCGCTACACTGGCGGGTAGTTTTTCCTTGCATGAACAGAATATTCATAACCTGCCGCGCGACCAGGGGCCGGGTAATACCGTCTCGCTTGAAGTCGAAAGTGAAAATATCACCGAACGCTTTTTTGTCGTCGGTGAAAAGCGCGTCAGTGCCGAGGTGGTCGCGGCACAGTTGGTGAAAGAGGTGAAACGCTACCTGGCAAGCCCGGCGGCGGTGGGGGAATATCTCGCCGACCAACTGGTGCTACCGATGGCGCTGGCGGGTACGGGGGAATTTACGGTCGCCCATCCCTCATGCCATCTGCTGACCAATATCGCCGTGGTGGAGCGTTTCTTGCCGGTGCGGTTTGGTTTGATAGAAACAGATGGCGTAACGCGGGTGAGCATTGAATGATGTAAAGATGTAAGCCGGATCTGGCGCATTATCCGGCTAAACTCACACCCCATATCCCATCATCTTCAGCAGTTTCTGCGCGTGTTGTACCGCGGCCTGACGGTGGGCGACACCGAGTTTTTGGTACAGATTGCGGATATGCGTTTTGATGGTGGTTGCCGCCACTTCCAGCTCGCCTGCAATTTGTTCATTGCTGTAACCGGAGTAAATCAGCCCCAATACCTGCCATTCGCGTTGGGTCAGCGGGCTGGTGCGGATCAGTTCTGGCACTTCCGGATGATTTAGCAGACGTTCAACGAAATTCTCATCGAAATGGGCGAATTTATGCCGATGATGTTGATTGATTTCTCGCAGAATACGCTGCGCACGATGCTGTTCCAGTTCCGGCAGCGTATTAAGCTGAATCAACTGGCGCAGTTGTTGCGCCATCGCTTCGCCTTCAATCACAAAATGGCTGATAAATCCGGTGCGATTCGCCAGTTTTAATGCGTCCAGCAACACGCGCTGAGCGTCACTTTTACGTCCGGCCTGCCAGTACAGTTGATTAAGCAGCAACAGGTTACGGTTGAGATCGCTCATCAACCGCAGACTGCGGGCATTTTCATTGAGTTCTTCGAGGACAATTTCCGCAGATTCAAACTCGCCCAGCAAGATTTGTGCACGGGCAATGTTGCGCCATTGACCTTGCAGGAAGTGGTTGTTCGCAAACTCCGGTTTAGCCGTATGACGCAACCAGTTGGCAGCGGCGGCTTTATCGCCGGTCATTTGCCAGTAAATCACCCGGACTTTGTTGGCGTTAGAGATCCAGTCGCTGTGATATTTGCCATTCCCCAGCAGGTTTTCCAGACGGTTCAGCTGGCTACGGGCGTTATCTAAATCACCACGGGCCAGCGAGCATTGAATCAACATTGCCAGGCACTGAAGCTGTTGCTGTGGCTGATAAGACGACAAGACTTCAATCCCGCTGCGCGCCGACGCTTCGGCTTCATCCAGCCGTGCCCAGGCCCATAACAGCTGCGCACGAATGCGCACCAGAAACTCATGCATTGGCAGCTGTTCCAGATGCTGCTCGTTGATCAGCTGGAACGCTTTTTCCTGCGTTTCCCACGCGGTTTGCAGGAACCCTTGGGCAAACAGAATTTCACTTTGCTGGATTAAACTCCACAAAGCGTAGTGCCAGACATCGTGCTGGCGTGCCATCTGTTCGGTTTGCTGCATTAACGCCAGTGAGCGGGTCAATTCGCCTTTGCAGTGCAACACTTCACCCAGCACCGAGGTTGCCACAATGCGGCTATAGAACCAGCCCGGCGGCAGCTCTTCCAGTGCCAGTTTTGCCAGCCGTTCCGCTTCATCCGGATTACCATCGTTAATCGCCACCTGGGCGCGCAGAGCGTTAAATTCTGCGTGCATGGTGCCTTCTCTGATGTCCTTGATTTCATGCTCAGCGCGGGCTAGCAGGGTGTTAACTTCGCCGTAGCGATGTTGGCTTTGCATCAGCCACGCCTGCAATAACACTAACTGCGGATTTTCCAGCAAACTGTCCCACGGCAGGGCCTTAAGCGACTCTTCCAGCAGTGACAGTTCGCTATGGTTGAACAAACTCCAGGCGTGATTAAGCAGAATATCGCGCAGCATCAGCGCATCGCCTGCCGCCAGCGCATGATGAATCGCTTCGCTGGGAAATCCCTGGGCCATCCAGCTTTCTGCGGCGGCACGGTGGATTTCCGGCAGCTCCGCCGCCAGTTCCCACTGGCAGCGCTGGCGCAGGAAGTTACCAAACAGTGGGTGATAGCAAAACCACTCGCCGGTATCATCCATCCGCTGTAAAAACAGCCCCTGACGCTCAATCTCTTCGAGGCGCATTTGCCCGTTTTCTTCGCCGGTCACACGGGTGATGAGTGCATCGTTCATTGAGCGCAAAATGGCGCTTTTCAACAGAAAATGGCGCGTTGCGAGATCGACGTTATCCAAAACCTCATCGACCAGATAATCCGAAAGATGGCTGGCATTGATTCCCGCCAGGCGGCGTGCCGACTTATGGGCTGAGTGAGTATTCTGCCGGGCGGAGAGGGCGATTAGCTGCAGTGCCGTCGCCCAACCGGAAACATCATCACAAATCCGACTGCTTTCTGCGGCTTCAATTGGCGATGACAGACGGCAATCAAAAAACTGTTTCGCTTCCTGATGGGTAAATGCCAGTTGCTGACTGCCAATTTCCAGCAGCTGGTCACGAACACGCAGATTGGCAATGCCCAGTTGCGGAAGGTTGCGTGACAACACCACAAGGGTGAGATTTTCTGGTTGATGGCGAATAAAGAAGCGCATTGACTCGTGGATCACTGGATTAGTGATCAGATGATAGTCATCGATGACCAGATAAAGTGGGCTATGCCATTCCGCCAGCTCAATGAAAAGCTGGGCGAAGAGTGACGTCAGGCTGGCATATTGCCGTTTTTGCGCCATCGTCTCACATATCGCGCAGTGACCGTTGGTTGCCTGTTGCACGGCGGCAATGAGATAGCTGGCGAAACGCTCTTGCTGGTTATCACCTTCATCCAGCGAGTACCAGCCGATATCGTTTTTGCCTGCCGCCCACTGGGAAATGAGCGTGGTCTTTCCGTAGCCCGCAGGACTTGTGATCAGCGCCAGCCGGAAGTTGTTCGCGCCGGAAAGTTTAGCCAGCAGGCGCTCACGAACCACGGTATGGTCGAGTCGAACCGGACGACTTAATTTTGACGGAATCAGCATAGTTAATCACTTCACTGTGGAAAATGAGGAAATATTATTTTTTTTGCGCTTCGTAATTAATGGTTATAAGGTCGGCCAGAAACCTTTCTAATGCAAGCGATGACGTTTTTTTATGTGTCTGAATTTGCACTGTGTCACAATTCCAAATGTTTATTAACAACTCACCTAAAACGACGCTGATCCAGCGTGAATACTGGGTTGTACGGTATTTTCCTTATGTTCATCAGTTTCATTTAAGTAAGGGTTTCTTCTTCATTTCTGATGAAAGTGCCATCTAAAAAGATGATCTTAATAAATCTATTAAGAATGAGATGGAGCACATTTGATATTTTACTTGTGAAACTGTTTCACTCCTTTACTTAATTTATAGAGTTACCTTCCGCTTTTTGAAAATACGCAACGGCCATTTTTTGCACTTAGATACAGATTTTCTGCGCGGTATGGCATTGATTTGCTGCTAATCCTGTGGATTGCACTAGCTTTAAGTGGTCGAGATCACATTTCCTTGCTCATCCCCGCAACTCCTCCCTGCCTAATCCCCCGCAGGATGAGGAAGGTCAACATCGAGCCTGGCAAACTAGCGATAACGTTGTGTTGAAAATCTAAGAAAAGTGGAACTCCTATGTCACAACCTATTTTTAACGATAAGCAATTTCAGGAAGCGCTTTCACGTCAGTGGCAGCGTTATGGCTTAAATTCTGCGGCTGAAATGACTCCTCGCCAGTGGTGGCTGGCAGTGAGTGAAGCACTGGCCGAAATGCTGCGTGCTCAGCCATTCGCCAAACCGGTGGCGAATCAGCGACATGTTAACTACATCTCAATGGAGTTTTTGATTGGTCGTCTGACGGGCAACAACCTGTTGAATCTCGGCTGGTATCAGGATGTACAGGATTCGTTGAAGGCTTATGACATCAATCTGACTGACCTGCTGGAAGAAGAGATCGACCCGGCGCTGGGTAACGGTGGTCTGGGCCGTCTGGCGGCGTGCTTCCTCGATTCAATGGCAACTGTTGGTCAGTCTGCGACGGGTTACGGTCTGAACTATCAATATGGTTTGTTCCGCCAGTCTTTTGTGGATGGCAAACAGGTTGAAGCGCCGGATGACTGGCATCGCAGTAACTACCCGTGGTTCCGCCACAACGAAGCACTGGATGTGCAGGTAGGGATTGGCGGTAAAGTGACGAAAGACGGACGCTGGGAGCCGGAGTTTACCATTACCGGTCAAGCGTGGGATCTCCCCGTTGTCGGCTATCGTAATGGCGTGGCGCAGCCGCTGCGTCTGTGGCAGGCGACGCATGCGCATCCGTTTGATCTGACTAAATTTAACGATGGTGATTTCCTGCGTGCCGAACAGCAGGGCATCAACGCGGAAAAACTGACCAAAGTTCTCTATCCAAACGACAACCATACTGCCGGTAAAAAGCTGCGCCTGATGCAGCAATACTTCCAGTGTGCCTGTTCGGTAGCGGATATTTTGCGTCGCCATCATCTGGCGGGGCGTAAACTGCACGAACTGGCGGATTACGAAGTTATTCAGCTGAACGATACCCACCCAACTATCGCCATTCCAGAACTGCTGCGCGTGCTGATCGATGAGCACCAGATGAGCTGGGATGACGCCTGGGCCATCACCAGCAAAACTTTCGCTTACACCAACCATACCCTGATGCCAGAAGCGCTGGAACGCTGGGATGTGAAACTGGTGAAAGGCTTACTGCCGCGCCACATGCAGATTATTAACGAAATTAATACACGCTTTAAAACGCTGGTGGAGAAAACCTGGCCGGGCGATGAAAAAGTGTGGGCCAAACTGGCGGTGGTGCACGACAAACAAGTGCATATGGCGAACCTGTGTGTGGTTGGCGGTTTCGCGGTGAACGGTGTTGCGGCGCTGCACTCAGATCTGGTGGTGAAAGATCTGTTCCCGGAATATCACCAGCTATGGCCGAACAAATTCCATAATGTCACTAACGGTATTACCCCACGTCGCTGGATCAAACAGTGCAACCCGGCACTGGCGGCTCTGTTGGATAAATCACTGAAAAAAGAGTGGGCTAACGATCTCGATCAACTGATCAATCTGGAAAAATTCGCTGATGATGCGAAATTCCGTCAGCAATATCGCGAGATCAAGCAGGCGAATAAAGTCCGTCTGGCAGAGTTTGTGAAAGTTCGTACCGGTATTGAGATCAATCCACAGGCGATTTTCGATATTCAGATCAAACGTCTGCATGAGTACAAACGCCAGCATCTGAATCTGCTGCATATTCTGGCGTTGTACAAAGAAATTCGTGAAAACCCGCAGTCTGACCGCGTACCGCGCGTCTTCCTCTTCGGCGCGAAAGCAGCACCGGGCTACTACCTGGCGAAAAATATTATCTTTGCGATCAACAAAGTGGCTGACGTGATCAACAACGATCCGCTGGTTGGCGACAAGTTGAAGGTGGTGTTCTTGCCGGATTATTGTGTTTCGGCGGCGGAAAAACTGATCCCGGCGGCGGATATCTCCGAACAAATTTCGACTGCAGGTAAAGAAGCTTCCGGTACCGGCAATATGAAACTGGCGCTCAATGGTGCGCTTACTGTCGGTACGCTGGATGGTGCGAACGTTGAAATCGCTGAGAAAGTCGGTGAAGAAAATATCTTTATTTTTGGTCATACCGTGGAACAAGTGAAGGCAATTCTGGCCAAAGGCTACGACCCGGTGAAATGGCGGAAGAAAGATAAGGTGCTGGACGCAGTATTGAAAGAGCTGGAAAGCGGTAAATACAGCGACGGCGATAAGCATGCCTTCGACCAGATGCTGCACAGTATCGGCAAACAGGGCGGCGATCCGTATCTGGTGATGGCAGATTTCGCCGCTTATGTAGAGGCACAAAAGCAGGTGGATGTGCTGTACCTCGACCAGGAGGCCTGGACTCGCGCGGCGATCCTCAATACCGCCCGCTGCGGTATGTTTAGCTCGGATCGCTCTATTCGCGATTATCAGGCTCGTATCTGGCAGGCAAAACGCTAAGGAAGCTCGATGGAAAGCAAACGTCTGGATAATGCCGCGCTGGCGGCGGGGATCAGCCCCAATTACATCAATGCCCACGGTAAACCGCAGTCGATTAGCGCCGAAACCAAACGGCGTTTGCTTGACGCGATGCATCAACGTACCGCCACGAAAGTGGCGGTAACGCCAGTCCCGAATGTCATGGTTTATACCAGCGGCAAAAAAATGCCGATGGTGGTGGAGGGCAGCGGCGAATATAGCTGGCTGCTGACCACCGAAGAAGGAAAGCAGTACAAAGGCCATGTGATGGGGGGCAAAGCGTTCAATCTACCGACGAAGCTGCCGGAAGGTTATCACACGCTGACGCTTACCCAGGACGACCAGCGCGCGCATTGCCGGGTGATTGTCGCCCCGAAACGCTGTTACGAACCGCAGGCGTTGCTGAATAAACAAAAGCTGTGGGGTGCCTGCGTTCAGCTTTATACGCTGCGATCGGAAAAAAACTGGGGTATTGGGGATTTTGGCGATCTCAAAGCGATGCTGGTGGATGTGGCAAAACGTGGCGGGTCGTTTATTGGTCTGAACCCGATTCATGCGCTCTATCTGGCAAATCCGGAAAGTGCCAGCCCGTACAGCCCGTCTTCTCGCCGTTGGCTGAATGTGATTTATATCGACGTTAACGCAGTTGAAGATTTCCATCTTAGCGAAGAGGCTCAGGCCTGGTGGCAGTTGCCGACCACGCAACAGACGCTGCAACAGGCGCGGGATGCCGACTGGGTTGATTACTCCACGGTTACCGCCCTAAAAATGACAGCATTACGAATGGCGTGGAAAGGTTTCGCGCAACGTGATGATGAGCAGATGACCGCGTTTCGCCAGTTTGTTGCAGAGCAGGGCGACAGCCTGTTCTGGCAGGCAGCCTTTGATGCGCTACATGCCCAGCAAGTGAAAGAGGACGAAATGCGCTGGGGCTGGCCAGCATGGCCAGAGATGTATCAGAACGTGGATTCACCAGAAGTGCGCCAGTTCTGCGAAGAACATCGTGATGACGTCGATTTTTATCTCTGGTTGCAGTGGCTGGCTTACAGCCAGTTTGCCGCCTGCTGGGAGATAAGCCAGGGCTATGAAATGCCGATTGGCTTGTATCGTGATCTGGCCGTTGGTGTAGCAGAAGGTGGGGCAGAAACCTGGTGCGACCGTGAACTGTATTGCCTGAAAGCGTCGGTTGGCGCGCCGCCGGATATCCTCGGCCCGTTGGGGCAGAACTGGGGATTGCCGCCAATGGACCCGCATATCATCACCGCGCGTGCCTATGAACCGTTTATCGAGCTGTTGCGTGCCAATATGCAAAACTGCGGCGCATTACGAATTGATCACGTGATGTCGATGCTGCGTTTGTGGTGGATACCGTATGGCGAGACGGCAGATCAGGGCGCGTATGTTCACTATCCGGTGGATGATCTGCTCTCGATTCTGGCACTCGAAAGTAAACGTCATCGCTGTATGGTGATTGGTGAAGATCTCGGTACCGTACCGGTAGAGATTGTCGGTAAGCTGCGCAGCAGCGGTGTGTACTCCTACAAAGTGCTCTATTTCGAAAACGACCACGAGAAGACATTCCGCGCACCGAAAGCGTACCCAGAGCAGTCGATGGCGGTTGCGGCGACACACGACCTGCCTACGCTACGCGGCTACTGGGAGAGTGGGGATTTAACGCTGGGCAAAACGCTGGGGCTGTATCCGGATGAAGTGGTACTGCGCGGTCTGTATCAGGATCGCGAACTGGCGAAGCAAGGGCTGCTGGATGCTCTGCATAAATATGGTTGCCTGCCAAAACGTGCCGGGCATAAGGCATCGTTGATGTCGATGACACCGACGCTGAATCGTGGCTTACAGCGCTACATCGCCGATAGCAACAGCGCCCTGTTAGGGCTACAGCCGGAAGACTGGCTGGATATGGCAGATCCGGTAAATATTCCCGGCACCAGTTACCAGTATAAAAACTGGCGACGTAAACTTTCCGCAACGCTTGAGTCGATGTTTGCCGATGATGGTGTGAACAAATTGCTGAAGGATTTGGACAGACGGCGCAGAGCGGCAGCGAAGAAGAAGTAGAGTGCGGTTGATGCCGGATGCGACGCTTGACGCGTCTTATCCGGCCTACTAATTAATGCCGAATCGTAGGCCGGATAAGGCGTTCACGCCGCATCCGGCCATCAGTATTATCAAATCACCATATTCAGCAGCAGACAGCCTACCAGACCGCACACCGAGATAATGGTTTCCAGCATCGACCAGGATTTGATGGTCTCGCCGATAGTCAGGTTAAAGTACTCTTTGAACAGCCAGAAGCCCGGATCGTTCACGTGAGAGAAAATCACACTACCGGAACCAACCGCAATAACCATCAGCTCCGGGCTAACACCCGTCGTTGCAATCAGCGGTGCCGCGATACCACCCGCAGTGATTGCCGCGACGGTTGCGGAACCCAGCGCGATACGCAGTACGGCAGCAATCGACCAGGCCATCAGCAGCGGAGAAATGTTGGTTTCGTGCATCATGGAAGCAATGTATTTGTCCACGCCGCTGTCTACCAGCACCTGCTTGAACGCACCGCCACCACCGATAATCAACAGCATCATCGCAATGATTTTGATGGAAGAAACCAGCGTGTCGTTAATCTGATCCATTGAACGACCACGGTTCAGACCAAAGGTGAACATCGCGATCAGCACGGCAATCAGCGTAGCCATTACCGGGTCACCGAGGAACTCCGCTACCGGCAGGAAAGCGTGACCTTTCGGCAGGATCATTTCGGCAATCGCACGCATCGCCATCAGAACCACCGGCACCAGAGAGGTCCAGACGCTGACGCCAAAGCTCGGCATCTCTTCTTCGCTGAAGGTTTTCGCGCTGTACAGACCTTCCGGGATCGGCTTATCGATACCTTTCAACACGCGAGCGTAAACCGGACCGGCGAGAATCACGGTCGGGATTGCCAGAATAGTACCGTACAGCAGAGTTTTACCCATATCGGCATTGAAAATGGTGGCAATTGCAGTCGGACCCGGATGCGGTGGCAGGAAGCCGTGGGTCACAGACAGTGCAGCCGCCATTGGTACACCAACATACAGCAGTGGAATATTCGCGGAAGCCGCGATGGTAAACACCAGCGGCAGCATCAGCACGAAACCCACTTCATAGAACAGGGCAAAACCAACGGTAAAACCGGTCAGTACCACCGCCCACTGGATGTGTTTTTTACCAAATTTGGCAATCAGTGTGGTAGCGATACGTTGTGCACCACCGCAGTCTGCCAGCATTTTGCCCAGCATCGCACCAAAACCCATGATCAGGGCAAGGCTACCGAGCGTTCCGCCGACACCAGCTTTGATGGAGCCAATAACTTTATCCAGCGGCATTCCTTGCATTAATCCAACAGCAAGCGCCACGAGGACGAGAGCGATGAAGCCGTTCATTTTGAAGCGGATCATCAGGAGTAATAACAAGATTACACCGATAGCAACAATGACTAATGGCATGATTTACCTGGCCTTTAATTTGTTATGGGTAACGTCAGGTTTCTGACGGAAAATCCTGGTTGTCCCAACTGGGAACAGAGATGTTACGGCACCACGGCTGATGACCCCTAAAACGAGTTAGTGTAGTCAGATGTTATGAGTGTGTTTGGTGCCCATGGGAATGATACGGGTAACATTACGTGCTTGAGAATCACCAGAGCGGGGTAAATTTAAATTATGAGAGGTTGGTCATATTATCGTGGGGAAACGAAGAGATTGGATTTGCTGAGGTAATTCTGCGCTAACGTCAGAATCTCGTGCAACGTACAGGCCCGATAAGACGCTTTAGCGTCACATCGGGCAATCGACAAAAGGGGAGAGAACTTAGTAGTAAGAGTGCTCGCCGCGTTGGTGTTCGGTGAGATCGCGTACACCTTTCAGCTCCGGGAATTCGTTCAGCAACTGCTTCTCGATCCCCTCTTTCAGGGTGACGTCGACCATGGAACAACCGTTACAGCCACCGCCAAATTGCAAAATGGCGTAACCGTCTTCGGTGATTTCCATCAGCGAAACGCGACCACCGTGACCAGCAAGCTGTGGGTTGATCTGTGATTGCAGCATATACTCCACGCGCTCCATCAGCGGCGCATCGTCAGCCACTTTACGCATTTTGGCGTTAGGCGCTTTCAGCGTCAGCTGCGAACCCAACTGGTCGGTAACAAAATCGATCTCTGCATCTTCCAGGTAAGGAGCGCTTAACTCATCAACATACGCGGTCAGCAGGTCAAATTTCAGGGCAGTGTCGGTGGCTTCCACAGCGTCCGGCGGACAATAAGAAACGCCACATTCAGCGTTAGGCGTGCCAGGGTTAATCACAAATACGCGGATTTGTGTCCCTTCTTCCTGATTTGCCAGCAGTTTGGCAAAGTGCGCTTGTGCAGCATCGG
>PPYF01267757.1_pt1 | contig 42158 bp, 27 predicted proteins | sample 1559871 | NCBI WGS metagenome assembly PPYF01 (sample SAMN08240021, study PRJNA423297) | Human gut metagenome, whole genome shotgun sequencing project.
GCAATACGTAAACTTCATTAACGACAAGCCCATTGGTAGAATTAAGTATGCACTAAATTAATTCCGCCAACAGGTTATATTAATATGTATGATTAATGTTAGTATTTAATTTAGGGGATTCTCTTTTGTATAGGCAATCTTTGCAGGTTACTGTATATTGAGTGTATCACAATCTTGCTAAAGTAGACTAATCAATCTTTGAAATAATTGAAGCACTATCTTTTGTAAGAAGTTTTAAGGTGCGACGATTTAATTGTATAACTTAGCGATATCATTTAAATGACTGTAATGTTCATAGTTTACATCACCAAGATCAAATAACTATATAGTCTCTTTTTAAAGGGTGTTTGATTAAACTATTCCGATTTTAACTGGATACAGATGTTATTCCGATTTATTGATTCCTCATTTCTTTTGCCATATATTCTAAGAGATCAGCAAGTGTTGCGACGTCATCAATTTGCTGGCAGAGCCTGCTTGCCTCTGGTTCAGGATACCTCTGCCGTATATCAGTCTTTAGAAGAAGTTTTACCACTTCCTTGTCAAATGCTTTCTGTAATTCGTACATCATAATGATTGACTACTGTTCCCCTCAAAGTAGAGCAATCGCTTTTTGAATAAAATGAATATAGTCTTTTGCAATAGATTCAAATGTGCGACAATTTGAATTTGTATCTTTGACCAATATCGCTCATTTTTTATTCATACAATTTATCACTTTCACGTAATCGTTGCTTGATTCCATGCAAAGTTATATCTGCCCAATGCTCATAATTATTTTGCATCTTCTCTTTCTCTTCATTAGAAAAAGCTGAGTGTTCGATGTAATCTTTCATACATTCAACCGCAGTTTTCTTGAGAATGTCAAGATTAGAATTTTGAATCTTATCTGTAATAAGATGCTCTGTTATCTTGGCATAAAAATAACCTTCAAGGTATGCTGAGCATATATCTTTAATTTCTAACATAATCATCTATAAATTTTATCATTACAGTCCCGTTAAAGTGAACTAATCGCTCTTTGAATGAACTGAAAGTTAGTATTCAATTTAGAGTATAGTCCTTTTGTATGGGTCCTTTTTGCAAGTGCATAGATATTGGCGTTGAAAGATTGTTGTGCTATCTATTCTGCCACCTCAAAATCTTCCTGGTGCACGCCTCTGAGTGCGACGGCGCGGCCGGCGAAGTCGAAGACGAGTTGGCGGTTGCGGTCGATGCGGATGATGTAGCCTTCGTAGTCTTTGAAGGGACCGGTGAGGACGCGGAGCTTCACGTGGTCTTTGGCGAACTTCTCGATGGGGGCGTTGAGGAGGGTGACTTGCTCGGGGTGGGCTTTCAGTACGTTCATAAAGGGCTGCATGATGGTGTCGCGTATGGAGGCAGGACGCCCGTGACAGCGGTCGTTCACTAAGTGGTACTGAGGAAAATATTGTGATAGGAACTTCTGGATGCTCTTCACGGTGCCTTGCAGAAAGACGAGGCCGCTGATGGTGGGCTTCACGATTTTCTTGACACCGCGTTGTGTCTCCGCATTTTTGTAGGCGTAGCTGGTGGCTTGGTGTATGAAGAAGGGTTGTTTAGTGGGGCGGGTGTTGTCGGCGTTGTATGCTTCAAGCCACTTCTGAAACGACTTTACCGCCATGTGATGTATGAACAGATAGCTCCAGGAGGTGGGCTGCTGAGCAACATCTTCATAATAGCTACTGTGTTTCGGTATGGGTATAGTTTCTACTCTCGGCGCCGATGGTTTGTCAGCCCCGATTATGTGAATGCCCTTTGGTAAGCGTTGGCTTACACTGGCTGTAGAAGGTGAATCTAAGCAATCCTGCGTCATCTTCGCCGTCTACTTTATGTCCTTGCACATCGCCATAGGTGGCGATAGCAAAAGCATAGTCATTACTAATTGCATGCAAAAAAATATATTAGTAAGTCATATCTCAAAAGTTGCAAGAACTTTTATGAAATTCACACCTTGTGTTTGTCCTCCGTTAGGAGAGATATTTCTGCAAAGATAAGGGTTTTATTTGAATTATACACCTTATTTATAAAAAATATTCCGTCGGCTGCCAATATTCGTCGACTCTGGTTGTTGTGGGTCTAAGTGTTGTTGGCAATCTGCTCTATGCACCATGCGAATGCCTCTGCTGTGCGCTCTGCTTCGGCACCGAAGTGTCCGCCTTCGTGCCAGCGCAGGGTGACGGCGGTGGGGGAGAGTTGCTGGCAGAGTAGGGTGTGCTCTGCACGCACGCAGTCGCCGATGCGCTTCATGCGCTGGTTGCGACAGTGCTCTTCGCGGTCGCCGAGGGAGAGGTGAATAGGTGTTGTAGTGGTGATATGTTGAGGTGTTGAGTTTTGAGTTTTGAGCGTTGAGTTTTGAATTGTTGCTTGTGGCGATAGGATGGGATGCGCAGCGGCATATTCGCCCCAACCGTTAATCCATAGCGAAGGTGAAGCGGCAGCTACGGCGGCGAAGGCATCGGTGTTGCGTGCGGTCCAAAGGGCGAAGAGTCCGCCGAGCGAGTAGCCGCCGATGATACAGGGCTGTGTGCCGAAACGCTTGCGAAGCCACGGCAGTAGGGTGTGCTCAATGAAGCGCAGCGTGTCGGGAGCGTGCCTGCCCACCTCTGCGTCGCGCGACACAGCATCGTCAGCCCACGGCATGAGCGCACGCGCCCACTCAACGCAGTCGAAGAAGACCATGGCGAAGCCTGTGGGGCTCGCCTGTGCAATAAGGTCGACCTCGCGTCGCACACCGTCGTTCTTTTCCTCGTGGCGTGCTGACGGCTGTATGAGCAGCACCTGTGGGTCGCCCACGACGAAGAGCTTGCAGGGTGTTTGGATGTTATGTTCTTCTGTGAAGATGGTGTTTGTGTTGGACATATGGTTGGAGTTTTTATGGATTTGCAAAGTTAGTGTTTTTGTTGGATATATGGCTGTTTTTGATGGGTAAAATTAAATGGTGTGGTTGATTGGTTGGGTTGGTGGCTGGTTGGTTGGTGGTTGCTTGGTTGGTGCAGCGGAGACCGCTGCACCCCCTATGAGGGCTGCGTGGAGGGTCGCGTGGAGGGTCTCGTAGAGGGCTGCGTGGAGGGCTGCGTGGAGGGCTGCGTGGATATGGCAAGATGCCATATCCTCCTATGGGTGGCGGACGGAATCTGATTGGGCGGCGGACGGAATCTGATTGGATGGCGGACGGAATCTGATTGGGTGGCGAACGGAATCTGATCGGGTGGCGGACGCGCAACGATGACAAAACATGTGGTGAAGAGCGACCAAACTGCGCCTGTATCTACAATAAACCGCACTAACACATTCAACAAACTGCGCCTGTATCTGCAACAAACTGCGCCTGTGTATATAATAAATTGCGGAAAGGTACGTTATTAATAAACGTTAAGCACTTTGAGGGCTTAATGCTGACAACAAAACAACGAATAAAACGTACTGAGAAATGATTGATTACATAAAGGGCGAACTGGCAGAACTCACTCCGGCGCAAGCCATTGTTGAGGCTTACGGCGTGGGTTATGCGCTGAATATTTCGCTGAATACATACGAGGCGATACAGGGCAAGGAGAACGTGAAACTGTTTGTGCACGAGGCACTTGTCACTGGCGGTCGCGACGATAGTTACACATTCTTTGGCTTTGCGTCGAAGCAGGAGCGCGACCTCTACCGTCTGCTCATCACCGTGTCGGGTGTGGGAGCCAACACGGCGCGTATGATTCTCTCGTCGGCATCGCCGTCGGAGCTCTGCAATGCCATCTCTACGAGCAACGAGCGCGTGTTGAAGAGTGTGAAGGGCATCGGTCTGAAGACTGCGCAGCGCATCATTGTCGACTTGAAAGACAAGATTCTCTCGCTGGGTATAGCGCAGGAGGTGTCTGCCGGCACGGCTGCCGACAGCACAATACCCGTCGACGTGCGCGACGAGGCGGTGGCTGCGCTCACCATGCTCGGCTTCTCGCCTGCGCCAACGGCTAAGGTGGTTACGGCGATACTCACCGACGATGCTACGCTGCCCGTTGAGCAGGTGGTGAAGTTGGCGTTGAAGCAGATTAAGTAAATAAGTTGGTGGCTGCGTGGCTACGGCATGGATGCCGTAGCCTCCTATAAATAAGCTGATTTTGAATTTCACAAATATTATAAACCGATTTTTAAAGTGTAGGCTGCAGGCGCTTCGCTCGCTCGGCACGGCTCGCATGATGGTCGTCATAATGATTATGGCGGCTGTGGCATCGTATGCCATCACGCAGACACCGCAACGACCGCAGCGCAAGCTCTCTGTGCGCAAGACGCGCGACGTGGCTCCGCAGCGCGATGCCAATGCTGATGCCAATGTCGACCGCCCCGACACGCTCGCTATCAAGGCGCAGCCGAAGCTCGAGAACGAGGACTCGATACCCGACTCGCTGCTGCATCCGCGCTGGAAGATACAGCGCACGCTGCCCATAACGCTCGACGACCTCGACCAGAATGCTGCCGATCTGAAGCGTCCCGACAACCTGAAGCAGGACGTGGTGTACAACGACTCGCTCGACCGCTACATCATCGGCTCGAAGATATCCGACTCGTACATCAACGCCCCGTTCATGATGACGCAGGAGGAGTATCGTAAGTGGAGCGAGCGCCGCATGATGAACCAGTTCTTCCGCAAGAAGAACGACGAGATATACCAGGCTAAGGGCAAGGAGAAGTTCGACTTCACCGACATGCACTTCGACCTCGGACCGGCTGAGAAAATATTCGGACCGGGCGGCGTGCGCATCAAGACGCAGGGAACAGCCGAGCTGAAGTTCGGCGCCACGATGAAGAGCATCGACAACCCGTCGCTGCCCGTGCGCAATCGCAAGACCACCACGATGGACTTCGACGAGAAGATAAACGTGAGTCTTAACGGTCGTGTGGGCGACAAGGTGAACATGAACCTCAACTACAACACCGATGCTACGTTCGACTTCGACGCGCAGAGCCTTAAGTTGAAGTACGACGGCAAGGAGGACGAGATAGTGAAGCTCATCGAGGCTGGCAACGTGTCGTTCCCCTCCAACTCGTCGCTCGTGCGCGGAGCTTCCTCACTCTTCGGTCTGCGCACCGACCTGCAGTTCGGAAAGCTCAAGCTGCAGCTCGTAGCCTCGCAGAAGAAGTCGTCGTCGAAGTCGGTGTCATCGAAGGGCGGCAAGCAGTTCACGCCGTTCGAGATAGACGCAGCCAACTACGAAGAGAACCGCCACTTCTTCCTCGCACAGTACTTCCACGACCGCTACGACGAGTCGATGCGCTCGCTGCCCAACCTCACATCGGGCATCACTATCAACCGCGTGGAGGTGTGGGTGACGAACAAGTCGGGCGTAACGTCGAACACACGTAACATCATCGCCCTCACCGACTTGGGCGAGAACAACCGCGTGTCGAATAATCTGTGGGGCATCACGGGTCAGCCCGTGCCTGCCAATGCTGCCAACTCGGAGTATGCAGCCATGACATCGCAGTACGCCGCCGCACGCGACATCGACCAGACGTCTACCGTGCTCGACGGAATAGCCGGCTTCGTGGGCGGATCCGACTACGAGAAGCTGGAGCGTGCGCGCCTGCTCAACTCGTCGGAGTACACCGTGAACAAGGCTTTAGGCTACATTTCGCTGAAGACATCGCTGCAGACCGACCAGGTGCTCGCCGTGGCTTACGAGTACACATACGGCGGCGTGACATACCAGGTGGGCGAGTTCGCCTCGGACATCACCGACTCGAACAAGGCACTCTACGTGAAGGCACTGAAGAACACCAGCAACAACCCACATCAGGGCAACTGGGGCTTGATGATGAAGAACGTGTACTACCTCGCATCGTCGGTGGAGAAGGAGAAGTTCCGCTTGGATGTGAAGTTCCAGAGCGACACCGCCGGTGTCTACCTCACATACATACCCGAGCCACAGGTGAAGAACCAGACCCTCATAAAATTCCTCGGAGCCGACCGACTCGACAATAACAACAAGGCGCACCCCAACGGCTACTTCGACTACGTGGAGGGCTACACCGTGACGAACGGACGCGTGTTCTTCCCCGTTGCCGAACCGTTCGGCAGCTATATGTATGAGACACTTCTGAAGAATGGCGTGGCGGCAGACAAGGCTGCGAAGTACGCCTTCACCGAGCTGTACGACTCTACGAAAATCGTGGCTAAGCAGATAGCCGAGAAGGACAAGTACGTGCTCATGGGACAGTTCCGCGGCACATCGGCTAACGTCATCTCGCTCGGCGCATACAATATTCCGCAAGGCTCGGTAGTGGTTACGGCAGGCGGTGTGACGCTCGCCGAAGGCACAGACTACTCGGTCGACTACTCGGGCGGCGAGGTGACCATCCTCAACCAGAGCATCATCGATGCCGGCACCGCCGTGAACGTGTCGCTCGAGAGCAACACCGACTACGGACAGGAGCGCAAGACGATGTTCGGTATGAACTGGGAGTACGACTTCTCGAAGGACTTCCAGCTCTCGGGTACGTTCCAGCACCTCTCCGAACAGGCTCTCACCAACAAGGTGAACATGGGCTCGGAGCCGCTCAACAACACCATCTGGGGCTTGAACATCAACTGGAAGAAGCAGAGCCAGTGGCTCACGAACATGCTCGACAAGCTGCCCTTCCTGCATCTTACGCAGCCTTCGAGCATCTCGTTCTCAGGCGAGTTCGCGCAACTCATAGCCGGACAGAGCAGCGGCACGCAGGACAACGCCTCGTACATCGACGACTTCGAGAACACCAAGAACACCATCGACGTGTCTACACCTACGTCGTGGATAATCTCGTCGGTACCGTCGATGTTCCCCGAGTCGGGAGACAAGTCTACGCTGCGCTCGGGCTTCAACCGCTCGCGCCTGGCGTGGTACACCATCGACCCGCTCTTCACACGCCGCTCTTCGTCGCTCACACCGAGCCACATCAAGAGCGACCTCGACCAGCTGTCGAACCATTACGTTCGCGAGTTCTACGTCAGCGAGCTATTCCCCACCCGCGACCAAAGCGCATACAACGGCAACTCGTCGATGCTCAACATCCTTAACCTCGCTTACTATCCTAACGAGCGCGGTCCGTACAACTTCGACCCCGACCTCAACTACGACGGCACACTCAACAATCCGCAGAAGCGCTGGGGCGGTATGATGCGTAAGCTCGACACCAACGACTTCGAGGCTGCCAACATCGAGTACATCGAGTTCTGGATGCTCGACCCGTTCATCTACACACGCGAGCAGGGCGTGGCTGCCGACTACGGCGGCGACTTCTACATCAACCTCGGCGAGATGAGCGAGGACATTCTGCGCGACGGCAAGAAGTTCTACGAGAGCGGAATGCCCGTAGACGGCTCGCAGAACTTCACCACTACGCAGTGGGGTAAGGTGCCCAACCAGGCTACCGTCGTGTACGCCTTCGCAACATCTAAGGGTTCGCGTGCGCTGCAGGACGTGGGCTTCAACGGACTCAACGACGAGGAGGAGCAGAAGTGGGAGAGCTATCAAGACTTCCTGCGCGAGGTGCAGGGCAAGGTGAATCCTGCCGTGTGGGACTCTATCTGGGCTGACCCCGCAGGCGACAACTACCACTACTTCCGCGGTTCCGACTACGACAAGATAAAGGCACCCATCCTACGCCGCTACAAGTACATAAACAACCCGCAGGGCAACTCGCCCGACAACGACTCGCGCACCGAGAGCTACGACACATCGTACAAGTCGACACCCGACGTTGAGGATATCAACCAGGACTACACGCTCAACGAGTACGAGAAGTTCTTCCAGTATCGCGTGTCTATCCGCCCCGAAGACCTCGAGGTGGGCAAGAACTACATCGTGGACAAGCGCGAGGACACCCACCAGTTGCGCAACAACAAGACAGAGACCGTCAACTGGTACCAGTTCCGCATCCCGTTGCGCGAGTACGAGAAGAAGTTCGGCGCAATCAACGACTTCACATCCATGCGCTTCATGCGTATGTTCCTCACTGGCTTCAAGCATCCTATCGTGCTGCGCTTCGGCACACTCGACCTCGTGCGTGGCGAGTGGCGCGTCTACGAGCAGAACCTCGACAACTCGGCTTCAACATCGGGCAAGCTCGTGGTGAGTGCCGTGAACATCGAGGAGAACAACGACAAACAGCCGGTCAACTATATCCTGCCGCCGGGCATCAAACGCGGACAGGACCCCACGCAGCCACAGCTCGTTGAGAACAACGAGCAGGCACTCTCGATGAGTGTCACCACGCTCGGCACAGGCGAGGCGAAGGCGGTGTACAAGAACACATCGCTCGACCTCAGACAGTACAAACGCCTGCAGATGTTCATTCACGCCAACGCTTTCCAGCCCAACCAGACTAACCTTGAGGACGGACAGCTGTCGGTGTTCATACGTCTCGGTTCCGACTACAAGAGCAACTTCTACGAGTACGAGATACCGCTGAAGCTGACCGAGCCCGGCAAGTACGGACGCTTCTCGGTTACCGACGCCCGCACCGTATGGCCCGAGGAGAACATGCTCGACATTGCTCTCTCTAAGCTCACTGGCTTGAAGAAGGAACGCAACAAGGCGAAGGCGCACGGACAGGCTTCGTTCAACCGACTCTACTCGGCGTACGACCCCGACCAGCCTAAGAACCGCATCTCGGTGATGGGTAATCCGACGCTGGGCGAGGTGAAGACAATGGTCATCGGTGTGCGCAACAACTCGGGCGAGGTGAAGAGTGGTGAGGTCTGGGTGAACGAACTCCGACTGAAGGAATTCAACAACTCGGGCGGTTGGGCTGCACAGGGCACGCTCAACCTGCAACTCTCCGACCTCGGCACCGTCAACGTGCAGGGCAAATATAGCTCGGCAGGCTTCGGCGGACTGGAGGAGGGCGTGGCACAGCGTTCTACCGACAACTACTCCAACTACACCGTTACGGCAAACGTAGAGCTCGGCAAGTTCTTCCCCGACAAGGCGAAAGTGACGGCACCGCTCTACTACTCGGTGACTAAGGAGAAGACATCGCCAAAGTATAATCCGCTTGACACCGACATGGAGCTCGATGACGCTCTCGAAGCAGCTGGCTCTAAGCACGAGCGCGACTCGATTGAGAGTCTCGCCGTGACGAAAGTGACGCAGACCAACTTCTCGCTGTCGAACGTGCGTGTCGGCATACAGAACAAGCGCCACCCGATGCCTTACGACCCGGCAAACTTCTCGTTCTCGTACAGTCATAGCCATAGCTACACCACGGGTGAGACGACTATCTACGAGCGCGAGGACAACTGGCGCGGTGCATTCAACTATTCGTGGTCGCCGGTGTACAAGGCATGGGAGCCATTCAAGAAGATAAAGAAACGCTCAAAGTGGCTCGATTTGCCGAAGAAGTTCGGACTGAACTGGCTGCCGCAGAATGTGGCGTTCAACACAGACATCACACGCAACTACTATGAGCTGCAGGAGCGCGACATGGAGTCGACCGAGAACCAGAAGCTGCCGCTCACGTTCTCGTCACAGTTCTTGTGGAACCGCGAGTTCAACCTGCGTTGGGATCTCACGAAGAACTTGCACATGAACTTTCAAAGTGCCACAAACGCAGAGATTGAGGAGCCGTACACACCGGTGAACAAAGACCTCTATCCCGACAGCTATCAGGCATGGAAAGACTCCGTGTGGACATCCATCAAGCATTTGGGCAGACCGCTGAAGTACAACCAGTCGTTCCAGGCATCGTACAAGGTGCCTATCAACCTCATTCCGGTGTTCGACTGGCTCACAGCCGACGGCTCGTACAACGCTACATACAACTGGATGCGCGGTTCGGACCTTGAGGACGGCACGTCGCTCGGTAACACTATCGCCAACAACCGACAGATAAACCTCAACAGCCAGTGGAACCTGGAGAAGCTCTACAACCATGTTCCGTTCCTGAAGAAAGTGAACGACCGCTTCAAGAAAGACAACTCGGCTGCCAACCGCAAGAAGGCAGAGGAGGCGCGAAGGAAGAAACGTGAGGAGGCTAAGAAGAAGCGTGAGGAAGACGCAAAGGGGGGCGACCTCAAATCGAAGAAGAAGCCTGCACTGGCAAAAGATCTCAACCCACGCGACCTGCTGAGCAAAAAGAAGAAGGGCTTTGAGAAGGAAATAACGCTCATGCCCGACACTACTATAAAGGTGAACCACGGTAAGCGCACGAAGCGCATCATCGTAAGCGGACGCACGGAGGCAGGCAGAGTGTTCGAACTGAAGTACAAGCGTGTCGACGACAACAATATCTTGATATTGAACAAGGTAGACTCGGCTACGAAGATAAAGGTGTCGGTTCTGGCAAAGGAACCACTTGAAAACCAGAAGTGGTATCGTGCAGCGCAGAGCGTGGCACGTTTGATGATGATGGTGCGCAACGTGAGCATCAGCTATCGCAACCAGTACTCGATGTCGATACCAGGCTTCAAGCCGATGGTTGGTAATATGTTCGGACAGGGTTCGGGCTACGGTCCGCTGTCGCCAGGTTTAGACTTTGCGTTCGGCTTCGTGGGCGACTCGTATATAGACAAGGCACGCGAGAACGGCTGGCTGATGGTGGCTGACTCGCTTGCTACGCCGGCTGCTACCAATCAGACCGAAGACCTGCAGCTAAGAGCAACGCTTGAGCCTGTGCGCAACTTGAAGATTGACCTGACGGCATCGCGTGCCAAGACAACGGCACGCCAGGTGCAGTATATGTATGCCGGCAACCCGACCACCGAGAGCGGTACGTTCACCATGACAACGCTCTCGCTGCGCAGTGCGTTCGAGGGCTCGGGCAGCGCAAAGAACGGCTACAAGTCGGCATCGTTCGAACGCTTCTGTAACTCGCTCGAAGGCTTCCGTCAGCGTGTCGAGGCGCGGTATGCCGGTGCGGTATATCCTGCCGACTCGCCGCTCGCAGGCAAGAAGTTCGACGCTGCCAACGGCGGAGTGAACAAGTACAGCTCCGATGTGATGGTGCCGGCGTTCCTCGCAGCCTACACCAATATGGGCTCGCAGATGTCTATCTTCCCAACGTTGGCTCATCTGCTGCCCAACTGGTCGATAAAGTACAGCGGTCTGTCGAAGTTGCCATGGTTCCGCGACGTGTTCAAGAGTGTCAACATCAACCACTCGTATAAGAGTGTGTACGCCGTAGGTTCCTACTCGTCGTACAGCACGTTCATGGAGTACATGGGCGGACTCGGCTTCATCACCGATGCAACCACCGGTATGCCGACACCTAACTCTATGTACAACGTGTCGACAGTGAGCATCAACGAGTCGTTCTCGCCACTGCTTGGCGTGGACGTGACGCTGAACAACAACATGACCATTAAGGCGGAGTATCGCAAGACACGCGTGCTGAGTCTGAGTATGACATCGGTACAGGTGAACGAGTCGTCGTCGAACGACTGGGTGATTGGTGCCGGCTACACCATCAACAACTTCCGACTCTTCGGAGGTGGTGGCAGCAACAAGCATCGCCGCGTGAAGTCGAAGAACGCCAACAACAGTTCGTCGAACCGTTCGCGCTCGACCGGTGGTGTGAACAACGACTTGAGGTTGCGTCTCGACCTCAGTCTGCGCAAGCAGGCGTCGATAAGTCGCGACATCGCCACGATGACCTCGTCGGCTAACAGCGGCAACACTGCGTTTAAGCTCGCGTTCTCTGCCGACTACACCGTGTCGCGACTGCTCACCATGAGCTTCTACTACGACCGACAGACCAACACACCGCTGCTCTCGTCGAGCTCGTATCCGACAACGACGCAGGACTTCGGATTGAGCATGAAGTTCTCATTGACAAGATAAACGAATTGAGAGTTGAAAATTTTCAACTCTCAATTTTAATTTGTATCTTTGCAGAAGATAGGCTGCACCTCAGCATAACATTCAAGCAAGCTTGATGTTCTGCCTTCGGCTTGCACTATCTTTGCCCACATCATAACGAATATTATATTATATAGCGATGAAAGAATTTAAGGACATAAAGATAGCTGTAGCCGGCACTGGCTATGTCGGACTAAGCATTGCAACACTGCTCGCACAGCACCATCACGTCACAGCCGTTGATGTTGTACCCGAGAAGGTGGAGAAACTGAATAAGCGCATCTCGCCGATACAGGACGAGTACATCGAGAAGTACCTGGCAGAGAAACCGCTCGACCTCGTGGCTACTCTCGACGGCAAGGCAGCGTATAAGGATGCCGACTTCGTGGTGATAGCCGCTCCTACCAACTACGACCCCGTGAAGAACTACTTCGACACGACGCACGTAGAGGAGGTTATCGACCTCGTGCTCGAAGTGAACCCAGACGCAGTGATGGTCATCAAGAGTACAATACCAGTGGGTTACACACGCAACCTTTACTTGAAGTATGCTGCGAAGGGCGTGAAGCAGTTCAACCTACTCTTCTCGCCCGAGTTCCTGCGCGAGAGCAAGGCACTCTACGACAATCTCTATCCGAGTCGCATCATCGTGGGCTACCCGAAGCTGATTGAGGGCGAGGGCTACGCAGAGGAGAACAAGGTTATCAGCACCGTTACCGACGTGGAGCGCATGAAGGAGGCTGCAAAGACCTTCGCCGCATTGCTGCAGGAAGGCGCGCTGAAGGAGCACATCGACACGCTCTTCATGGGCATGAAGGAGGCAGAGGCGGTGAAGCTCTTCGCCAACACCTATCTGGCACTACGCGTGAGCTACTTCAACGAGCTCGATACATACGCCGAGATGAAGGGTCTCGACACAAAGGCAATCATCGACGGCGTAGGTCTCGACCCACGCATCGGCACCCACTATAACAACCCGTCGTTCGGTTACGGTGGCTACTGTCTGCCGAAGGATACGAAGCAGCTGCTCGCCAACTACGCCGACGTACCAGAGAACCTCATCGAGGCAATCGTAGAGAGCAACCGCACACGCAAGGACTACATCGCCGACGCTGTGCTGCGCAAGGCTGGATGGTACGGCTATAGCGAGAACAACCAGTACGGCGCAGAGGTGAACGCCTGTGTGATCGGCGTGTACCGACTCACCATGAAGTCGAACTCCGACAACTTCCGCCAGTCGGCTATACAGGGCATCATGAAGCGCATCAAGGCGAAGGGTGCAGAGGTGATAATTTACGAGCCTACGCTCGAAGACGGCACAACATTCTTCGGCAGCCGTGTGGTGAACAACCTCGAAGCCTTCAAGGCGCAGAGCCACGCCATCATCGCCAACCGCTACGACGAGTGTTTGGATGATGTGATGGATAAGGTGTACACACGCGACATCTTCCGCCGCGACTAAATAGGAAAATCCCTACCTGCGAATATGGTTTTTCACTTGCAGGTAGGGATTTCTTTTTATAATTTTGCAAGCGTAAGTAAGACGTATATCGTTCGGCTTACGCTAAACAAAAAGTGAAACATTTAAAATATCGAATATTATGAAACGCTTCAGCTCTTTCCTAACACTCCTGGTTATGGCAGCACTGCCATTCACATTCACCAGTTGTGACGATGATTGGTACGATGGTTACGATTGGTACGACAAGCCATACTATGATGCTACAGAGAACGCCATAGCTCTCGCGCAGACACTCAACGGCACATGGACCGGAACTATCATCAACGAGTACACCAACGACAACGGCATACGTCAGCAGACACAATGCAGTGCCGACTTCACCTTCGTACAGTATCGCTACGATGCCATCAACGGCACGGGCTACGAGACCGATTACGACGGCACGGGTCGTAAGCAGATACTAAAATTCAAATGGTACGTCGACTATCGCACCGGCAATGTTTATATAGAGTACACTGAAAGTGGCTATCGCTTCCTGCTCGATGCCAACGGCAACAGCAAGTACTCAGGCTTCTCGCTCGACAATAGTCGCTTCAACGGAGTGATGGAGGGTGTGAACAACAACGAGTTCGTCTTCTTCAATCTCTATCGTGTTCGTGGCTACAGCGCACCGCACAAGCTGAAGAGTGCCGACTCTACCGCTACCGTTAGCTTCGGCAAGGGCGAAGGCAAGCAGTTTGAAATAAGCGATGCACCAGTGATGCTGCGCAGAAGATAATATAATAATACAGTTTTTACACTCAATCTTTATCATCCGTATCGACCGACGCGGATGCTCGTAACGGTCGGTGCGGATGCCATGTCTCAGCCTTTTATTATTCTTTACATTCTGTTCTTCTGACTGTCTCCTGCCCCCGTACCCTTATACTTGCTTCGAGTAACATTGAACTTATAGCGGACTGTCAATGAGATTTTACTTGTTGAGAACTCATCGAAGATGGTTTCCTTCAGTTTGCCGTATTTACCTATGGTGTGACTGTCGTTCGTACCAAACACGTCGTTGACATAAAGCTGGAAAGTCAGGCAGTCCTTCAGAAAACCTTTGTATATAGACAGGTCGGTGTTGAACATCGGCTTGTAGATATAATGGTTCTCCTCATATCCCTTTGTAATATAAGTCATCATAACGGAGAACATCGCCCATTTCGTATCGAAGGTGTTGTTGAATCGGAACATCGCCACCGGCTTGTTCAGATAGCGTCCGTCTCTTGTCTCCAACTCGAACCATTGCTTCTCGACCATTGCTGACAGCATAGGATGCCAGATGCCGAAAGTGGGCTGCAGATTGAGCGTAGAAGTCACATTATTGTACGATTTGCCGTTTATCATTCTCATCAATCCGATGGTGGTATTGCCCTTATACATCTCCACCGTCTGATAAATAGGATCGGATACATATTCATAAGTCAGGTTGAACGTAAGCCATTTGTAGGCAAGGTCGTAACTTATATTTCTTGAAATCTCTGAGACAAGAAACGGGTTACCGATCTCGTATGTATAGTGATTGCTATACTGCACACCACTCCTTAATACCCAGTAGTTAGGTCGGTTGATGTCGGCTGCATAGCTCAGCTGCATCTGTACATTGCCGATTGGCATCGAAAGGCTGAGAGACGGAAACCACTCGCCATAAGTCTTGCTTTGCTCCGCCATATACTTACCATCGTCATAATATTTGAAGTCCACATTCTCGTATCTCAAACCCGCTTCCATGTTCAGCTTGCCGAAGTCGCAATTATAGGTTACGAACGCAGAAGCCATGCCTTCCTTTATGCGGTCTATTACATTGTCGGCAAGAGTGTTCGGGATTATGGCGTAGTTGGTATTGCGGTTTGTGAACGAATACTCGCCTCCTACCGACAAATCACCACCAAAAAGCGGATAAGAGAGCACCATTTTGGAAGCTATCAGGCGGTTGTATTTTGAAGTGGTACTGCTTACAAGTTGGTTTTGTATTTCCGAGTTTACCTCCTGATAATGCTCATCTATATTGTTTTTATTGTTTCCTTTAGACCAAAACCAGTCGGTATTGAAGTCAATACCCAATTTACCAACTTTACCTACATAATAAACATTACTTGACCAGTTGCTATTCTGCCCAAACTCCGAGCTGATATAAGTGGTGGTCTCCGTCAATACTTCATCTCTCAGCACAGATCCTTCCGTCTTTCCGTCTGTTTGCAGTTTAGGATTGCGCAAGAAACTAATACTAGCTCCCAACGAATTGTTGTCGTCAAACTGATAACTGGCATTCAAGCGAGAACTAAAAGTCTCGGTTTTGTTCTTCCAACGTGTTCTGTCCTGTTGGTTCAATGTCTTGTCGAGATAGGTCATCTGCTGCAAGTCCTTTTCGTCTGGCGACGATTGTTTTGAGCTATAGGCGTAAGCGCCAAACTCCAATCCGTTTCTGCGATAGTACAAATTCAGACGGGCATATCCTCCCGTGTTCTTTTTCTCGTCGTACGATCCTTCTGTTGTAGCGTCAAATCCGAATCCATCGCCCTGTATCTTCTTTGTGGTGATACGTATAACAGCTTTCGTGCTTGCAGCATAACGAGCGCCAGGGTTAGCGATTACCTCCACCGACTTGATATTGTCCGAACTCAAGCGGTCGAGTTCACTTCTATCCCTCATCTGTCGTCCGTTGATGTAGATGATAGGCTCGCCACGTCCGAACACCTTGATATTACCGTTTTGTGCAGACACGTTAGGTATGCGGTCGAGCAGATGCTCCATGGTTCCTGCCTTTTCAAGTACAGACCCAGCAACGGTTGTTGTCATTCCGCCATTCTTAAGTATAGTCTTAGGCAGGGATGATTTCACCACCACCTCACCTAACATCTTGCTGTCTGCCACCATCTTTATCATACCAGCATTCTCGCCTGTACAATCCTTCCATGCAGTCTTGTATCCTACAGATGTAACCTTTATTATTCCATTGTTGCAAGCCGAATTGATGGCAAAATGTCCATCCTCACCGCTTACAACGCCTTTAACAAAAGCAGAATCCTGCCTATTCAAAAGCACTACATTGGCAAAAGCCAAAGGTTCGCCTTTCTCATCCACAATCTTTCCCTTTATATCCTGTGCCATCATCGGTGTGATAGCCGAGAAGCATAGAAACGTTATAAGCGTTCTCTTATTCATAGTTTCTATTTTCTATTTCGCTGGAGCAAAAGTAAGAAAAAACGTCAGAAAAGCAAGGGGGTGTATAGAATTTTTTTGGAAGAAAAGGGTGGATAATTAGCTCAAGACTTTTTTTAATGTATTTATGCAGTGTATAGACTGCATGTTTTAGGCGATTTATGCAGTGTATGGACTGCATATGAACTGGGCACTAATGAAAATTTGACAGAAATCTCTGCAAAAACTTGGAGCATATAAATAAATATCGTATATTCGTGGCAAAATGGAAATAATATGGCAACAACAAACTAAGCAATATCCATATGAGAAAAACCGTTGTTATAGAATTACTACGCAAGTATTTCAGCACTCAACCTGTGTTGAAAGCATGGCTATTCGGCTCTTTCTCAAGAGGAGAAGAAACTCAGGATAGTGATGTGGACATTATCGTCTCTTTGGACAAAAGCAAACCGATAGGTCTGAAATTCTTTGGAATGTGGAGCGATTTGGAAGAACTGTTAGGGTGTAAGGTCGATTTGGTATCAGAGGGAACTCTGCTGCCTTTCGCTAAAGAGTCTGCAGAACGAGATAAAATCTTAGTGTATGAGAGAACGAATTAGAGATAAAAGCCGGCTTGAACATATCTTGCAAGCTATAGAACGTATTAGGCGTTATACAAAAGGAAAGACTTTTGACGATTTCATCGCTGATGATATGATGTATTATGCCGTTGTAAAGAATATCGAGATAATTGGTGAGGCTTCAAATATGCTTACCGAAGAATTTCGAAATGCGCATCCCGATACTCCTTGGAAGTTGGTAAATGGCATGAGAAATTATATTGTTCATGAGTATTTTCAGGTTGACAATAATGTGGTCTGGGATGTGATAACAGGTGATCTTCCACTTCTTGAGAAACAAATAATAGCATATATAATGGAAGAACCAAATTAATAAAATTCGGTCAAGCAAATGGCAATCATCGTTTGCCTTTGCTTGACCGATTTTTATTGTTATAGAACTATAGTGTGATGTCTTTCACGTTGTTCTTTTTATAGTATCCATACAATGCAATGGAGGCTATCATCAGAATTGCGATATAGATACAGTTCTTTAAAGTTACGGTGTCTTTTACGTTTGCTGCAACATAAAAAGGTACTGCAATGAAGAACACTCGAGACAACATATGTGCTATGTTAGAGAAATAAGCCTTCTTGAACATAGTAAGTCTAATTGTCTCATCAATACCTTCGTACTTTTTTATGAAGGCTTGCTCCTTAAGCTCATAATCAAGACTATAGTGTCTGCCTATACCGAACCAAATAAGTGCCCATGCAATGAAGAATGTTGCAGAAATGAAGCCACCTGTTTCTTCGTCCAAAAGACAGCTGAAAGGTGTATCGGTTATGGTTAGGTAAGAACCAAACAAAACAACAAGGAAGATAATCCATACTCCCATGGATACCATTCCGTTCTTAATGTGTCTATCCATATCGTGTCGTTTTAATGGTATTTACTTCTTCATAAGCGATACGGCGAAGCCGCCGCCGCGTGCCTGCTTAACCTTCAGCACGTCGCCCTTCTTCACGGTGCGGTGCAGGATGGTGTAAGCCTTCGGGTTCTTCTCGTAGTCGGCGTTCTTGCCGTCCTGGTAGATGGCGCAGTCGTACTTGGCGCCAGCGTCGAGGAAGTCGAGCTTCACGGTAGTCTGACGGGCGTTGTTTGTCTTTCCGCCCACGAACCAGTTGTCCGTACCCTTCGCCTTGCGAGCCACGGTGATATACTCCGCTGGCTCAGCCTCCAGATACTTCGAGTCGTCCCAGTCGCAAGCCACATCGCGTATGAACTGGAAGGCGTCGTCGTACTTCTCGTAGTGTTCGGGCAGGTCGGCTGCCATCTGCAGTGGCGAGTACATCACGAGGTAAAGCGCGAGCTGTCCGCAGAGCGTGGTGTGCACGTACGACGGGTTGTCGCTCCATTCTTTCAGACGAGTCTCGAAGATGCCCGGTGTGTAGTCCATCGGTCCGCCCTGCAGGCGTGTGAAGGGCAGCATGACGGTGTGGTAGGGCACCGAACCGCCGAACGCCTCGTACTCTGTGCCGCGTGCCGACTCGTTGCCTACGAGGTTCGGCCATGTGCGGCAGATGCCGGTGGGGCGTGTAGCCTCGTGAGCGTTCACCATGATGTGGTGCTTGGCAGCGGTCTCGACGACGCGCTGGTAGTGGTTGTTCATAAGCTGCGAGTAGTGGTACTCGCCGCGCGGTATGATGTCGCCTACGTAGCCTGTCTTCACAGCATCGTAGCCATACTTGTTCATAAGCTGGAACGCATCCTCAAGGTGTCGCTCGTAGTTGAGTGCCGCAGAAGATGTCTCGTGGTGCATCATCAGGCGCACGCCCTTCGAGTGAGCATACTCGTTGAGATATTTGATGTCAAAGTCGGGGTAGGGTGTCACGAAGTCGAACACGTCGAGCTTCTGATGACCGAACCAGTCCTCCCAGCCCTCGTTCCATCCCTCGACGAGCACCTCCTGCAAGCCGTTCTTGGCTGCGAAGTCGATGTAGCGCTTCACCTCGGCTGTGGTGGCACCGTGCTTGCCGTTGGGTCTGCACTTCGAGTAGTCGGTCTCGCCGAGACGCACCGAAGGCAGGTCGTCGGTGTACGCCCATGTCTTTGTGCCCACAATCATGTTCCACCACACGCCGCAGTATTTCGTTGGGTGAATCCACGATGTGTCCTCAATCTTGCACGGCTCATTGAGGTTGAGCGTGAGTTTCTTCGAGAGCATGTCGCGTGCGTCGTCGCTCACCAGCACCGTGCGCCACGGCGTGTTGAACGGAGTCTGTATGAAGCCCTTGCGTCCTACGGCGTCGGGCGTGAGCCACGACTCGAAGGTGAGCGTCTTATCGTCGAGGTTGAGGTGCATCGTAGGGTAGTCGAGACACGCTGCCTCGTGTATGTTGATGTAGAGTCCGTCTTTGGTCTTCAGCTGCAGTGATGTCTGCACGCCCGTGTCGGAGAACACCGTCGTAGACGAGTTAGCCTTGTACGACTCGCGGTTCTTGCTGATCACCTCGCGTATGCCGGTGAGCGGCGTAATCTGATATTCGTACTCCTGCGTGTCGTAGTCGCCCGGAATCCAGTAGGCGGTGTGGTCGCCGGTCATGGCAAACTGCGTGTGTTCCTCCTTTATCACGAAGTAGTTGAGGTCCTGTTGCTGCGGAAACTCGTAACGCAAGCCCATGCCGTAGTCGTAGACGCGGAATCTTAACTTGATGTTGCGGTTGCTCGACGGCTGGTTGAGGCTTACCTCAAGCTCGTTGTAGTTGTTGCGAATGGTCTTTGTCTCGCCCCATACCGGTGTCCATGTCTCGTCGAACGAGGATGTCTTCGATGCTGTTTCCTTGAATCCGTCCATCAGGTCGGTCTCCTCCATGCCCTTCGATGCGTGCTTGTCGCGAGCAAGCTCCAGTCCGAGGTGCGAGGGGTTAATCACCTTCTTGCCCTTGTAGCTCATTTCGTACGTAGGCCGTCCGTTGTCCGTGAGCGAAAATGTCAGGCTCACGTTGCCGTCGGGCGAAGCGACGGTCTGTGCCGATGCCATGGCAGGCATTAAAGCAAGCACAGCCAAAATGTCTTTCGTTTTCATATCAAAGATGTTTATATTGTTATTCTTTAGGCTTTTATGTGTTGCAAAGTTAAAAATCTTATGGATAATAACGCGGGTGTATACCTATTAATATATGTAATGTGTGTATGAAAACGTTTGCAGTGCGTGGTCTATAAACGAAAAAATCGGGTGTCTCACGACATCCGATTTTCAAAAACAAACTACTTAAAAACTAATCTACTAAAACAAATCAAAATATCTTATATGCGAAATTATGCGTTATTGTTCTTATTACGATGGCAAAATTACGAATAAATACAATTCGTTCCAAATCTTTTTCTACTTTTTTTGCTTGATTTAGAGCAAGAAGTGACGATTTGGAAGAATTGTGTTATTAAATGTAACAAAAGTGTTAGTGTGTAGGCGTGTGTGTAAACGTTTGCTTAGAAACGCGTCATAAATTCCACTACAATCTTGTCTCTTTCCGAGCGATGAGCTATGCCGCCGTCGCGATAGAAATACTTCTCGTAGTTGAGACGTATGTCGCTGACGAACGGCTTCTTCAGACTCAGCGTCACGCCGCCGGTCAATCGCGAGCGCTGATAGTCGTTCACGATGAGTTTGCCCTCCGTGTTCGCCTTGCCGTCGGCGTATCGAGTGCCGTCGCTGTGGTCGCTCATGTAGTCGTAGCGCACGAGCGGCGTGACGTATCTAATCAGTCCTTTCCTCACCTTTATGTCGTAGCTCACGAACGAATTGAAGGCGTGTACGGCTTTGAATGCGTCGCTGGCATAATGCTTGTATAGATATTCCGCCTCGATGTGCCAACCCTTCTGATGCCAATAGGCTCCGGCATCGTACATCATGATGTCCGTAGCGTCGGGCTTTATTTTCTGCGTGCTCAGCGTGAGGTTGAAACCGTGAGGCATGAGCAGCTGCGCCTTAGCCGAGAAGTTGACGTTCTTTGTCCAGAAGTCCTTCTGGTTGGTCAGTCCGGAGCCGTTGAAGAGTCCGGCTTCGAGCACTATCGGGAAGCCCACGTTGAACGTATAGCCCAATGCGGCACCCACGTCGCGCACGTTGCCCACTTGCTTTGCTATGAACGAGCGGTTGGCGAAGTACTGCTGGTGGGGCGAGCGATGGGCATCGATGGTGAACGGCACGCGCATCTGTCCGATGGTGAACTGCATCGTCTGCCAGGGTTTCAGGCGTGTGTAGGCATCGAGCATCTTTATCTTGCCCTCGTCGCAGAGGTCAATCTCAGCCTTATAATATATAATAGGTGAGAGCACTCCGTCGATACTCACGCGAGCGTTGCGCACCTCGAAGCGGTGTTCGCCCTCCTCGGTCTGCAGTTCGTACTTTGAGCGTATTGTTCCGTGGACGTTGATTGAAGTTTTTGCCTCTGCCTTTGCCTTTGCTTCGGGTTCGCTTTTCTGCGCGGTCTCCTGTGCCATTGCTGTTGTGGCAGCAAGACACAGCAGGGCTGTTGTGATGAATGTCTTCATTGTTTGTTCGGTTATTATTTCCGAGTGCAAACGATTGTTGAAACCATAAATAATGTAACAACTATGAAGAGAAAAACAATTCTGACATCAGCCATTCTCGCTCTGTTTGCAGTGGGTCAGGGTCATGCCGACAACAGTTTTGTCGTGAAAGACTCGAACACGGGCAAAAAGCAGTTGGAGGGGAAGCTGAGCACAGTAAGTCGTATCTGCTTCAAGGACGGCAAGATGGAAGTAAGGTTCGCCGACAAAACCACACGCGAACTTGCGTTCACCAACTCTACCGTGCTGTACTTCGAAGGCGAACCGACGAGCGTGACGCAGGTCGTAGGCGGAGCCGAAGGCTTGCAAGTGATGTATCAGGGTGGCTTTGTATCGGCTACCGGACTCACCAGTCCTACCCATGCAGCCATTTACAACATCAGCGGACAGCGTGCCATGAGCCTCAAGGCTTGGGACGGCACACCGGTCAGCACCGATGCGCTCAGCAGTGGTGTGTATATTCTGAAAGTAAACAACAAGTCAATTAAATTTGTAAAGAAATGAAGAAATTTTTCTCTATAGCGGCACTCGCATTAGCGATGTCAACAGGCGTACAGGCTCAGACCGACGTAGTACCCAACCGTATGATTGTCAGCTCGAAAGTTGACAGCAAGGCATATGCAGTAGAACACGTAGACAGCATCTATTTCGCACGCAAAGAGGGCGAGGTAAAGGCAAACGTAGAATTCCTCTCTTATGAGAAGAACGAGGACGAGGGCGACATCGTGTACGTAAAGGTGACACGTACTGACCCAAAAAGTACTTTCAAGATTGACGTTCTGCCTACAAACACCGCAAAGCGGTACGACGATATCACCTTCGCACGCTACTTCGAGCAACAGTCTACTTCTCAGAAACTCGCAGAAGACTTTGAACAGGGCAAGCTCTCCGGCTTCGCACGTGAGTTCACAGCCAACACTCCGTACACCGTTGTGACCCTCGCTTACGACGAGTATGGCGTACCGTGCCAGGTGTCTCGCGCTAACTTCACCACTCCGAAGGTGCCTACAGTGGGCACTCCGTCTGTGACATACACTATCGACGAGACCACATCAAACAGCTTCACACTCACCGTTACTCCTAACAAGGACTGCGAGGAGTTCTACTGGTGCATGTTCGAGAAGGGTAAAGCACAGGAGCAGTTTGAGCAGTGGGGACCGATGATGGGCTTTTCCAACATTGAGGCTATGATAAAGCAGTTCAGCGGCAAACCTTACTCTGAGGAGGCTACAAACTCATGGAAAGAACTTGCTCCTGCTACCGACTATGAGGTAGCAGTATTGCCAGTTGACGTTGAGGGCAACTTCGGCGATCTCGTCTACATCTACGTAACAACAAAGGCGCAGGGTGGCGACGGCGTTGCTCAGGTAGACGTAACCGTAGGTAAGTATGAGAATGTAAATGGTTCATATGTGCAGACCGTAACCTTCACACCGAACGACCAGACTCTCCTCTTCCGCGACCTTATCTGTCTTAAGAGTGCATACGAGAAGAACGGTGGCGACAAGGGGTTTACCGAATACCTCAAGGAGGATAATTCTCAGGATCCGAACTGGAACCAGTATGGTGTAGACAGCTATTCTTTCGAGGCAACTCCTAACACTGCCTACTACGCTCTTGCTCTCGCAAAGAACGCTAAGGGCGAGTGGGGTCCGTTCACAAAGCACGAGTTCACAACAGGTGCAGCTCCTTCTGGCGTAGCTCCTGCTAAGGTTGTATCGCTTCCGAAGCGCGTAGCTGCGAAGAAAGCAGCCAAGCGCACAGCCGTAGTGCCGGTTAAGCGTAGCCTTCAGCTTGTGAAGTAACATTCAAGAGATTACAGCCTGTTTTTTAAGAATAAGGTTGACACCAAATATTACCACGCTACGGAAACGATGTTGCCGTAGCGTGGTAACAACTTTGCCGCAGCACGCTAACAACTTTGCCGTAGCGCGGTAACAACTTTGCCGTAGCGTGGCAATAATGTAGCATTAATTTTACCTATTGTTTTCTCCAATAAATACAGCTCTGCACCGCCCCTCTGGTCAGCAGAAAAGTGAGAAACGCCAACCACAAAGCATGGTTTTGCCACTCGCTGCGTAGCGACAGGTACACACCGAAGAAGACGAGCATAGCCGCAGCCGTTGCTGCGAACATGCCACGTGTGTTTGTTGTACCAATGAAAACACCATCCCAGATAAATGCCGCCAAACCACAGATGGGTATCAGCACAGCCCACGGCGCATATTCGGCTGAGGCTGCTACGACCTCAATATCGTCAGTGAGCAGCCGTAGAAATCCTGTTCCGCCCACCGCATACACCATTGTGTAAGCTACCGTGAGTGCGAAACCCCAACCAAATAGTCGGCGCACCGTTCGGCTGAATTCCACATGGTTGCCTGCTCCGTAATGCTTTCCGCACAACGCTTCACCCGCAAAGGCGAAGCCATCCATCACGTACGAATAGAGCGTGAAGAGCTGCATGAGCAGTGTGTTCACCGCCAAGACCACTGCGCCCTGCGCTGCACCTGCCGAGAGGAAGTAGAAGTTGACAGCCACGAGGCACAGCGTGCGCAGGAAGATGTCGCGGTTCACGCTGAAGAAGCGTCGCATCGCCGTGCTCTCCATTATCCTTTGCCACTGCACATGGCGCAAGATGCGCTTGCCATAGGTCGTAGCCCACAGTGTGATACTGACGAGCAGACCAGCATATTGAGCTGCGAGCGTGCCTAATGCGATGCCCTCCACCTTCATGCCGAACGCATACACGAACGTGCAACTGGCTACGATGTTCACCACGTTCTGCATTATGGAGATGAACATCGGCAGACGCGTGTTCTGCATACCGATGTACCACCCCGTCAGACTGTAAAGGCAGAGCATAGCCGGAGCACCCCATACACAGATGCGGAAGTAGTGCCACGCCTCGGCGTTAATCTCTGCGGATGCCCCGACAAGAGCGAGAGCGACTGAGCCAAGCGGTTTTTGTAGGATGATGATGAACGCAGCCACCGCCATTGCCACCACTATTGAGCGTGCGAGCGTTGTTGCCACGTCGTTCATGTCGCGTCTGCCGAGTGCCTGCGAGGTCATTCCGCTTGTACCCATGCGCAGAAAACCGAACACCCAGTAGACCACGTTGAATATCATAGAGCCGACAGCCACCGCTCCGATGTACACGGCGTTGCCCAAATGTCCCGACACCGCCATATCGACGAGCCCCAATAGAGGTACGGTGATGTTAGCCACAATCGATGGCAGGGCTATGCTGAGTATGCGTTTGTCTATGTTCTGCATCTTTGTTGTTCTTATTTGCTTACATTGAAAGTCCGCCACAATTTATCGCCACGTATTTCGAGCGGCATAGGTATGTTGTCGGTGAAAAGTTGGCCCGTGCCAAGTCCTTGCGGCATGGTTATGTTTTCGCCATAGACATCGGCAGCAAACTGTGCTATTGCGTTCAGTCCTACGTTGCTCTCCAACGCACTTGTTATCCACGAGCCGATGCCGCGCTTGCCAGCGAGTGCTATCCATTCGCGCGAACCGTACATTCCGCCGTGCAGCGACGGCTTCAGTATTATATAATGTGGGCGGATACGATCGAGCAACTCTTCCTTTTCCGTTTTATCATTCACGCCAATCAGCTCCTCGTCGAGTGCGATTGGTATCGGTGTAGCCTTGCATAGTGCTGCCATCTCCTCCCATTGGTGCTGGCGTATGGGCTGCTCAATAGAGTGTATGTCGTACTGTGCGAGGCGTTCGAGGCGCTGCAGTGCACAGTCGGCTGTAAATCCGCCGTTGGCATCCACTCTGAGTTCAATCTGTTCTTTCGTGAATGCGCTGCGTATGTGGCGTACAAGGTCGAGCTCGCGGTCGAAGTCGATGGCACCAATCTTCAGCTTCACGCATCTGAATCCGGCACGCATCTTCTCCTCCAGGCGTTGCAGCATCTCGTCGTAGTTGCCCATCCACACCAGTCCGTTGATAGGTATTCCTGTTTCGCCACGTGCGAAGCTGTTGTCGAACAGCACGCCCGTTCCACCGCGCTTAAGGTCGAGCAGAGCCGTTTCGAGTCCGAACAGCACAGAGGGGTAGGGGCGCAATGTGTCATAATCGATGCTGCCCTTTGCTTCAACCATGTTGCATAGCTCTTTCAGTCGCTCTTCGTAGTTGGGCGTAGCGTCGCAGCTAAGGTCGGGTAGCGGAGCACATTCGCCCACACCAAGTATGTCGGGGTGTGCGTCGTCGGTAGCCGTGACGAACCACGACTGACGTATGGTGTACACTCCGCGCGATGTGCCTGCAGGTTGCTTGAAGTGGAGCGTGCGCGGAGCGATGCTTAGTTTTATGCTCATGTTCTATATGATTGTTAGTTTTTTCCGGATATTACTTCGTCCATCTTGATGTCGTGCTCCTCACACTCAATGCTTTCCACGAGTTGGAAATCGAAGCAGATGCCAATCTTGTAGGCACAGCCGAGCTGTGGCAGCAGTCGGTCGTAGTAGCCCTTGCCGCGTCCCATGCGGTTGAGTTGGCGGTCGAAAGCCACGCCAGGGATTACGGCGAGGTCAATCTGTGCATAGTTGCTGAACACTTCGCCCACGGGTTCCATGATGTTGTAAGCGCCTTGTTCGAGGCTCTGCGGACCGGTGTAGCAGCGCAGTTCCATTGTTCCCTCGCCTGTTACGCGAGGCAGCAGTACGCGCTTGCCGCTTGCCAGCAGCGCATCGACGAGCGTATGTGTGTACACCTCGTCGGGCAGCGAGTAGTAGAGCATTACGGTGCGAGCATCCTTCAGTCGCTGGTGTGCGAGCAGACGCATAACTACAACAAACGACAGTTCGCTGAGCTGCTGGCTCGTGAACTGTCGTTTGCGGTTCTTTATCTCCTTGCGGAGTTCTGATTTTTTCATATGAACTGAAGTTTGGGTTAGTTGAGAGTTGAGATATGTACTCAACTCTCAACTTTATTTCTTGATACTCGGCTTCTTCGGGAATGCCTCGTTGTTCTTGAACACGCTGAGAGCCTTCTCTATCGTCGGGTCATCGAGATTGATGTATGCCGTCCAAGCTTGGTCGTCCATGATGTTGTATATGATGCGCGAGTTGATGAACTTCTCGAGCAACTCATGGCAGCCTGCTTGTAGTAGCTTGTCATGCCGAGCGTGTCCTCTGGCACGAAGATGTCGGGCGTGATGCCACCACCGCCGTACACCGTACGTCCGATGCCGGTGTGGTAAGCCGGTCCCTGATGCTTTATGCTGTCCTGCGAGAAGAACTCGCCGTGCTCGTATCGTGTCACGATATCGCTCTCGTAGTCCTTGGTGTCGCCCGCGGTGAACGGCTTCTGTATGCAACGACCCGACGGGGTGTAGTAGCGTGCTATGGTGAGGCGTATCATCGAGCCGTCGGGGAAACCGAGCTGCTGCTGTACCAATCCTTTGCCGAACGAGCGTCGTCCGATGATTGTGCCGCGGTCGTTGTCCTGTATGGCTCCGGCGAAGATCTCCGATGCCGATGCCGACCCCTCGTTGATGAGCACGCAGAGTGGCAGTTTCTGATACGAACCGTGGCCGTCTGAACGGAAGTCCTGACGCGGCGACTTGCGTCCCTCCATGTACACGATGAGCTTGTTCTTCGGCAGGAACTCGTTAGCCATCTGCACCGCCGAGTTCATGTATCCGCCCGTGTTGTCGCGTAAGTCGATAACTAAGCTCTTGAAGTTCTCCTGCGAGAGCTGAGCCAGCGCGATGAGCATTTCCGGATAGGTGGTCTCGCCGAAACTTCTCACCTTGATGTAGCCCGTGTTCTTGTCAAGCATGTATGCAGCAGTGATGCTCTTCTGCGGTATGTCGCCGCGGGTGATGGTGAAGTATTTCACCTTCTTTTGTCCGTAGCGCACCACGCCGAGCTTCACCTTCGTGTCCTTCGGCCCCTTCAGTCGGCGCATAGCCTCCTCGTTGGTCACTATCTTGCCCACGAACGGCTTGCCATCGACACTCACAATCTTGTCGCCGGCGAGTATGCCAGCACGTTGTGCCGGTCCGTTCTTCACCACGTTCTGCACGCGTATGGTGTCCTGTCGTATGGTGAACTCGATGCCTACGCCCGAGAACGAGCCTTTCAAGTCGTCAGCCACCGCCTGCGCATCCTTTGCAGTGATGTACACGGAGTGGGGGTCGAGGTCGGCAAGAATCTGCGGTATGGCAACGTCGACAAGCGAGTCGATGTCTACCTTGTCCACGTACTGGTCGTTGATGATGTGCAGCAAGTTGGACAATCGGTTAGAACCCGAGTTGATGATATTTAGTCGATTGCCAGAGAAATGGTTTGCGTAGAATGTGCCAATGAGTATGCCCACAATCACGCAGAGTGCCATTATCAACGGCATGAACCTATTTTGTTTCTTTGTGTTCATAATCGTCTGGATTGAGATAAGTTACTTCTATATTGGCGCGTCGGAGCAAGTCGATGCCGTCGGTAAGGCGGTACTGTTCGGCATATATCACGCGCTTTATGCCAGCCTGAATGATGAGCTTTGCGCACTCAATGCAAGGCGATGCCGTTACGTAGAGTGTTGCGCCTTCGCTGTTGTTGGAGCTGCGTGCCAGTTTGGTTATGGCGTTCGCTTCGGCGTGCAGCACGTAGGGTTTAGTGGTGTTCGTCTCGTCCTCGCATACGTTCTCGAACCCACTCGGTGTGCCGTTGTAGCCGTCGCTGATGATCATCTTCTCTTTCACCACCAGTGCGCCCACCTTGCGACGTTGACAGTAGCTGTTCTCCGCCCAGATGCGTGCCATGCGCAGATAGCGCAGGTCGAGGTTGAGCTGCTTGCTCTCGTTTGTTTCGTTTGTTGGCATAATGATATGTTGTTTGTATTTGCTTGTTGCCAGAGGCAGCGTGTGTATCCTTGCTATCTCTTGATGCCGTTGCGTTCGAGCAGGGCATCGATGGTTGGCTCCTGTCCGCGGAAACGTTTGTAGAGCGTCATCGGGTGCTCGGTGCCACCCTTCGAGAGTATATTGTCGCGGAAGCTCTGTGCCGTCTTCTGGTCGAAGATGCCATTCTTCTTGAACACGCTGAATGCGTCGGCATCGAGCACCTCTGCCCATTTGTAGCTGTAGTAGCCGGCAGCGTATCCGCCCGCCATGATGTGCGAGAACTGTGTTGTCATACAGGTGTCGGGCAGCTGTTTCGTCACCATTGCCTTCTCCCACGCTTTCTTCTCGAACGGAATGATGTCGGCTGCGAACTCCTCCTTCTGTGTGTAGTAAGCCATATCGAGCAGTCCGAAGCTCACCTGGCGCAGACAGGCGTAAGCCGCCATGAAGTTGCGCGAGCGCACTATGCGTTCGATGAGGTCGTCGGGCATCGGTTCGCCCGTCTTGTAGTGGAAGGCGAACGTGCGCAGGAATTCCTTCTCTACCGAGTAGTTCTCCATGAACTGCGAAGGCAGCTCTACGAAGTCCCACCACACGTTGGTGCCGCTCAAACTCTCGAAGCGTGTGTTGGCGAACATGCCGTGCAGCGAGTGGCCGAACTCGTGCAGGAAGGTCTCCACCTCGCCCAAGGTGAGCAGTGCCGGCTTCTCGTCGGTGGGCTTCGTGAGGTTCATCACCACACTCACGTGCGGACGCACGTTCACACCCTTGCGGTCTATCCACTGACCCTGGAACTCGGTCATCCAAGCACCGCCCTGTTTGCCCTTGCGTGGGTGGAAGTCGGTGTAGAACACGGCGAGGAACGAGCCGTCCTTGTCGAACACCTCGTAAGCCTTCACGTCGGGATGGTACACCTGGATGTCCTTGCTCTCCTTGAACGTGATGCCGTACAGGCGCGTTGCCAGTCCGAATACGCCGTCTATTACCTTCGACAGTTCGAAGTAGGGGCGCAGCATCTCGGCATCGAGGTTGTACTCGCGCATCTGCAGCTTGTGCGAGTAGAAACTGAAGTCCCACGGCTCCATCACGAAGTCGTCGCCCTCGGTCTGCTTCGCCTCGCGCTCCAGCGCCTTCACCTCCTCAACGGCTGTGGGGCGGTATGCGTCGATGAGGTCGTTGAGCAGCTTGTACACGTTCTTGGCGTTTGATGCCATGCGGTGCACGAGCACGTAGTCGGCGTATGTCTCGTAGCCCAACAGCTGCGCTATCTCGCGGCGTAGGTTGATGAGTCGCTTGCATATTTCGAGGTTGTTCTCCGTGTTGTCGTGTGTGCCCTCGGTGTTGCGCGCCATATATAGTTGGCGGCGCAGCTCGCGCTGAGTGGAGTAGGTCATAAAGGGCGAGTAGCTCGGATAGTCGAGTGTGAAAAGCCAGCCCTCCTTGTCTGCCTCCTTCGCAGCTAAAGCAGCCGCTTCGCGTGCCGTCTCGGGCAGTCCGTCGAGCTGTGCCTCGTCGGTTATGTTCAGCGTGAACGCCTTGTTCTCCTTCAGCAGGTTCTGCGAGAACTGCAGCGAGAGCAGACTTGCCTCCTCCGTGAGGTTGCGCAGACGTTCCTTACCCTCGTCGTCGAGCAACGCACCGCTACGCACGAATCCGTCGTAGCAGTTGTCGAGCAGCATTTGCTCCTCGGCTGTCAGCTCGCGATGGTTCTCGTACACGTATTTGATGCGCTCGAAGAGACGCTTGTTAAGCTTCACGTCGTTGGCGTGCTTTGTGAGTATTGGACTCATCTTCTGCGCCAAAGCGTCGAGCTCGTCGCAGGTCTCGGCACTGAGCATACACGAGAATACGGTCGACACGCGCGAGAGCAGGTCGTAGTAATTCTCGCCGTTCTCGTTGTCTACACGCACGATGGTGTTCTCAAAAGTGGGAGCTTCGGGGTCGTTCACGAGCTTCTCTATCTCCTCGTCATCGCGGCGTATGCCCTCAAGAAAAGCCTCCTCGTAGTCGCCTATCTCGATGCGGTTGAACGGAACGGTGTCGTGTGGGGTGTTATAAGGTTCAAAAAACGGATTCTTGCGCTCCGTTTGTGTTGTGTTATTCTCTAACATACTAAATTCAAAAATGTGTGATATATCACTGCAAATTTACAGAAAATATCACACATGCGTTCCGTCCTTAGGGTTTTTAACTTATATTATAATCGTGTAGAAGTTAAGCTGTTGTCATCTGCGTCGACCGTTGCGGACGTCTGCGTCGACCGATGCGGATGTCTGCGTCGACCGATGCGGATGTCTGCGTCGACCGTTGCGGATGTCTGCGTCGACCGATGCGGATGTCTGCGTCGACCGATGCGCGCTCCGCATATAACATGTTGAATATTAATAAAAAGCCTAAAAAACGCGCGCGTTCTTCCTTAATGTGCAGAAATAAGTGTAATTTTGTAAGTTGAAAACAATTATTATAATGATAATGAAACGGTTAATATTTATTTTTACAGCATTAATCATGTGTGTTACAAGCATGTCGGCAGCTGGGAAACTGTCGATTAAGGACATCACGAGTGGTAAGTTTGCGGCTAAAACCGTAAATGGTATAAACCCCATTGAAGGCACAGACACCTACGCACGCATCAGCGACGACGGCAAGCGTGTGGAGAGCTACTCGTTCAAGACGGGCAAGAAGATAGCTACACTCTTCGACGTCGACAACACGATGGGGCAGAAGATAAAGGACTTCGACGGATATATCCTCTCGCCCGACGGCACACGTATGCTCATACAGACCGAGACGGAGCGCATCTACCGCCGCTCGTTCCGCGCCACATACTACATATACACCATCGCTTCGCACAAGCTGGCACGCCTGTCCGACGGCGACAAGCAGCAGGTGCCGGTGTGGTCGTCGGACGGACTGCAGGTGGCTTTCGTGCGCGATAATAACATCTTCGTCGTAAAGTTGCTCTACGACAATGCAGAGATTCAGGTGACGAAGGACGGCAAACGCAACGAGGTGATAAATGGTTTGCCCGACTGGGTGAACGAGGAGGAGTTCGGCTTCAACCGTGCGCTCACCTTCAACGCCGACGGCACGATGATTTGTTGGCTGCGCTACGACGAAAAGCGCGTGAAGACATACTCGTTGCAGATGTACAAGGGAATGGATCCGGAGAAGACGGAGAATGCTCTCTATCCCGGCTATTACGAGTACAAGTACCCGAAGGCGGGCGAGGACAACAGTCTCATGTCGGCATGGAGCTACGACATCAAGTCGCACAAGATTTCAAAGCTGCAAGTGCCGCTCGATGCCGACGGATACATGCCGCGCATAAAGATGACAAACGACCCAGCGCGTGTGGTGGTCTACACCATGAATCGCCATCAGGACCAGCTCTGCCTCTACAGCGTGAACCCGCGCAGCACCATGGCGCAGCTCATCGTGAAGGAGTCGGTGCCTAAGTACGTGAAGGAGGAAGCCATGGAGGGAGTGAAATTCGTAGGTAACAACATACTGCTGCCGAGCGACCGCTCGGGCTACATGAAGCTCTACGTGTACAACATGAACGGACAGCTGCTGCGCACCATCGGCGAGGGCAACTACGACATAACCGCTGTGTACGGCTACGACGCAAATACCGGCGACGTTTACTATCAGGCAGCAGCACTCGGAGCAGCCGATCGTCAGGTGTTCGTGGCGCACAAGAATGGCAAGACACAGCGTCTCACAAACCAGAAGGGATGGAACTCGGCGCTCTTCTCAGGCAACTACCAGTACTTCATCAACACATGGAGCGACTATAATACACCTTATGTATATACTACTCGCACTCGTGAGGGTAAGGTCATCTCCACTCTTCAGGACAACGCAGCGCTGAAAAAACTCGCCGCCGAGTATGGTTTCTGCAAGCGCGAGCCGTTCGAGTTCACTACCTCAGAGGGTGTGAAGCTCAACGGATGGATACTGAAGCCGCAGAACTTCGACCCGTCGAAGCGCTATCCGGTAATCATGCACCAGTACAGCGGACCGGGCAGCCAGATGGTGAAGGACGAATGGAGCGCAGGCTCTATGGGCTCGGGCGGTGCATTCGACTCTTACCTGGCGCAGCAGGGCTTCATCTGCGTATGCGTTGACGGACGCGGAACGGGCGGACGCGGAGCCGAGTTCGAGAAGTGTACATATCTGAACATCGGCGACCTCGAGTCGAAAGACCAGGTTGAGGCTGCACTCTACCTCGGCACACTGCCCTATGTAGACAAGAACCGCATAGGCATCTGGGGATGGAGCTACGGTGGATTTAACACGCTGATGAGTATGTCGGAGGGTCGTGGCGTGTTCCGCGCTGGTGTAGCTATCGCGCCACCTACCAACTGGAAGTTCTACGACTCCGTCTATACCGAGCGATACATGCGCACACCAAAGGAGAACCCTGACGGCTATGCCACCAACCCGATAGGGCGTGCGGCTAAGCTGCACGGTGCGCTGCTCATCTGCCACGGCACTGCCGATGATAACGTACATCCGCAGAACGCATACGAGTACTCGGAGGCTCTCGTACAGGCTGACAAGGACTTCCGCGAACTCTACTACACCAACCGCAACCACAGCATCTACGGAGGCAACACACGCAACCACTTGCTCAGACAGGTGGCACAGTTCTTCCAAACCGAATTGAAGTAACAATCAGGTGGTGCAGTTGTCTCAACTGCACCATCTTTTCCCCAAACCGCAAAACAAAATAAACACAATAATAATGAATATTAAACAACTTATTTCCACTGCGGCACTTGCTACTCTCGCATTCGTGCCCGGTCAGACAAATGCCCAACAGGTACCTCTCGGACGAGAGCTATGGGGCAATGTCGTACACAGCAATCGCTGGCAAGACGGCGATAAGGAGTACGGATTCTATTCGTTCGGCGTATCAAAGTCAATCGACGTGAACGATATGTTCACCGACGCTAATATGTACGCCAATGCAAGTGGTGCACTGGTAGGCGACCGCCTCGACGTGATAAAATTCGACCGCTCCACGAGTTCGATGTTGCACTATAAGTATAGCGTTTCGACTGGCGAGTGTGACGACATGACATATCTTACCGACTACTTCTTGTGGGCTACCGAGACAGCCGTGTCGGCAGACGGAAAGGTGTATGGTGCGTTCTTCACTGGAGATGCTGAGAGCGTAGAGCTTGGTATTGCCGACTATGCCAACAACACACGTAGCTCCATCGGCACGCTGAACCGCTATTATGTGGCTATGGGTATCACAAAGGATAACAAACTCTATGGTATCGGCGACAACGGCAACCTCTACAAGATAGACATAAACACCGCAAAGGAAACGCTCGTAGGCTCTACGGGTGTCATTGTGAGCGATGCTACCACACAGTTTAATGTGCAGAGTGGCGAAATCGACCACGAGACAGGCATCTTCTACTGGGCTTGTACAGACGTGAAGGGTAAGTCGGCACTCTACACCGTAGACCTCACAACGGGTAAGGCAACGAAGATCGGCGACTTTATGAACAACGAGCAGATCGCGATGCTCTCAATCCCGAAGGAGACAGTGAAGGGCACAGCTCCAGCACTTGCTTCAAACATGAGCCTCGCCTTCGACAAGGCTTCGCTCACGGGTAATGTTAATTTCACTGCGCCTACAACAACATACGCAGGCGGTAAGCTCACCGGTTCGCTTGATTATGTGGTAAGCGTAGACGGCAAGGAGGCAACGAAGGGCACAGTCAACGCTGGCGAGAAGGTAAGTGCATCGGTAACAACAAAGCGTGGCATACATTCTATTTCTGTCATCTGCTCTAACTCGGCAGGTAACGGACCGAAGGCATATGTCAACGGCTTCATAGGCGACGACACACCACTCAAGCCTGCAAACGTGAAGGCTACAGTGAATGTGACAACGGGTAAGGTGCAGCTCTCGTGGGATGCTGTTACGAAGGGTATCAACAATGGATATGTAGGCGATATTACATACAACGTAGTGCGCTATCCTGACAAGAAAGCTATCGCAACAGCCACAACTGTTACGTCTCTAAACGACAACCTGCCTAATGGCGATTTCACTGGATACTACTATACTGTGCAGGCTGTGAGCGGAACTCGTAAGAGCGAAGCGGTGAAGTCGAACAGTGTTTCGTTTGGCAAGCCGGTTGAGCCACCATATACATTGACTATCACTAACGAAAACTCTGTCAATGTATGTACAATTCTCGACGCAAACAACGACGGTGTTACATGGAAGTATCTGCAGAACGACGGATCTAATCTTCCGGCAATAGAGATTTCTAATGGCGAAGTGACACACGACGACTGGCTTATTCTGCCTGCACTTAGCTTGAAGGCTGGTGTGCTCTACAATCTCACCTATCGTCTCGCAACAATGGGTCAGAATTATCCAGAGTTGCTCGAAGTGAAGTATGGCTCTGAGCCTACAGCTGCTGCTATGGTTCACGAGATTGCGACGAAGAAGGAGTATTCAAATCAGGAATTCTCTACCATTAAGAATGAACTGACAGTGGATAAGGATCAGGTGGTTTACATCGGTTTCCACTGCGTAAGTAATCCTGAATGGTGCTACCAACTCATACTCAAGGACTTTGCTGTTGTTGGCAACTCGCTGAAGGCTCCGGATGCTGTCACCGAGATATCTACAACCGCAGCTACCGACGGATCGCTCAAGGTGCGCGTTGACTTTACGGCTCCGTCGAAGGCTATCGATGGCAGCAAGCTCGACCCTTATTCTGAACTTGATGTGCGCATCATGCGCGATGGCGAGGAGATACAGTCGATGGCTGCTATTGCGCCAGGTGAGAAGTGTTACTATATCGACAATTTCGCTAAGGAAGGATACAACAACTACAGCATCATTGTGAACAATGAGTACGGAGTAGGTCGCGAGAGTAAGTCGGTTGAGGCTTACGTAGGCGAGGACTATCCTGCAAAGGTTGAGAACATAAAGGCTTCTGTTGGCGATAAGGGCATCACACTTTCTTGGGATCCCGTCACTAAGGGTGAGCATGGCGGTGTAATGCCTGATGATCCAATCTCCTATAAAGTTTACCAAATAAACGAGAGTGGCACTGGTGTCGATTTGGATCTGATTGATGAGGTAAAGACAACAACGGTTAATATAGACTATGATGTTAATACCGGCGATCAGGATATGATCAACTATGCTCTTAGTGCTTCTAACTCAATTGGTGAGGGTCCGCGCGCAATGTCGCCAGGCATCATCGTTGGTAAGCCGTACGAGCTGCCGTTCGAGGAGCACTTCAAGGGTGGTGCTCTTGATAACAAGATGTGGTTTATCACAGAGCTGGGCAGCGAGGAGTCGACATTCAGCCTCATGCAGGGCTTCTCTGCTGACGGCGACGGTGGTTGTGCTGGATATTTAGCGGCTTCTGCTGACGATAGCGCGCTGCTCGGTTCGGGTAAGATTTCGCTCAAGGGTGCTACTAACCCGATACTCGTATTCTCTACAAAGTCGACATTGGCTGAGGCTAAGGGCAAGGTGGTGGTCTACATCCGCAAGCCCGACCTCTCTGAGAAGCAGCTCTGCGTTGTCGACTATAGCAAGCTCGACAACTCGGCTAAGGAGTGGCGCACTACGTCTGTCACTATTCCAGCTGAATACAAGTCGCTGCCTTACGTGATGTTCACATTCGTGGCTTCGGCTGATAAGGGCGAGAGCGTCTACTTCGACCAAATCTATGTTCGCGACGTAGTGGCTAAGGATATGCGTGCTACAATCTCTGTTCCGTCAAAGGTACGCAAGGGCGACAATGTAACAGCGCGTGTAATGGTTACCAATATGGGTAGCACGACTGTTGATAAATACACCGTTAACCTCTATGTCGGTGACAAGCTGGTTGCGACAAAGAACGTAACAACGAGTCTCGCTCCTTACGCTTCGCAGACAGAGGAACTTACATACAAGACTTCGGTTGTTGATCCGTCGCCACTGAAGCTGAAGGCTGAGGTAGTTATCGATGGTGAGGCAACACCTGAGGACAATGAGGATGCTGCAGAGGTTGTTCTCACTGCTTCTACTCTGACAGCGCCGGAGAGCGTTACCGCTTCTACTGCTGATGAGAAGAACGTGGTTGTAGAGTGGACTAAGGTGAACGAATCGTCGGAGCGTGTTACTGAAAACTTCGAGACATACGCAGCATGGAGCATGGATTACTTCGGCGATTGGACTTCTAATTACGTAGAGAAGGGTATCGCTAAGGGTCCGTTCAGCAAGTCTTATCCGCATCCTAACGAGAATAAACGCTTCGCTTACACGCTCGTAGAACCGAACACTTGGCTTAATGCAGAGATTCTCGACAAGTATGCATGCTTGAAGCCTCACTCTGGTACGCACTACTTAGCTTCGTTCTACAGCGTTGAAAACTCTCAGTTCATCCCTGCTGACAATTGGCTTATTTCGCCTGCTCTGCCTGGCGAAGCGCAGACTATCAGCTTCTGGGCTAACAACTTCAATTCGCAGGGCACTAAGTACACGGAGAACTTCGAGGTGCTCTACTCTACATCGGGTATAGCTCTCGACGACTTCAAGTCTACAGGCAAGAAGTTTGAGGCTACTACCGGCGAGTGGAAAGAGTACACGGTTAATCTGCCTGAGGGCGCAACCTACTTCGCTATCCACAACAACACTGCCGACACATATATGTTTATGCTCGACGATGTTACATACACTGCTGGTTGCGGTAAGGTGCTCGGCTACAACGTTTATCGCGACGGCAAGCTGCTGAAGCGTATCGAACCGAACGCCGAACTTCGTATCACCGACAATGCTCCGAGCGGCAAGCATACCTATGCTGTGTCTACAATATATGCCGGTGGCGAGTCGGAGGCTACAAAGTCGGCTGTTGTTACTGCTATCGATGGCGTGAGTGTGGATAACGGCACATTCGATGTCTACACCGTAGACGGCAAGCGCATCGCTAAGGGCGTTACATCGCTCGACGGCATAGCACGTGGCTTCTACATCGTGAACGGCAAAAAGGTCGTTCGCAAGTAAAGCCCCTCCCAACCCTCCCCGTCGGGGAGGGCTTAGTTTGCCTTAAAGAGGCTTAGGAAGGCTTAAAGAGGCATAGGAAGGCCTAAAGAGGCTTAGTTCGGCTTAGTTAGCAGTTCTTCCTCGGCTTAGGAAGGCTTAGTTATCAGTTCTTTCTCGGCTTAGAAAGGCCTAAAGAAGCTTAGTTCGGCCTAAGCTCAATCACAAAAAAAACACGAGTTGGAAAATCATTCCAGCTCGTGTTTTTTTATTTCAACTAAAGCAGTATTAGCTTCTGCTCACTTGGAATCCGTTCTTGCACAGGCTCATCTCTACGAAGCGAGCCTTGTCATTCGGGCGATTCTCGTTGAGTATGCAGCGTATGCGTGCCGCAGCTTCAACATCCTTAGCCACCATGTAGAGATAGCCACCGCCACCTGCGCCAGGCAACTTGTAGCCGAGGCAGAGGTCGTCAATCTGTTTTGTGAGTGCTTCCACAGCGGGCGGGTTGGTGCCGGCATCGAGCAGTTGGTTCTGCTGCCATGTCTTGCCAACGAGGCGTCCCATGCGCTCGAAGTCGAGGCGTTGTATGGCGTCGAACATCTCCAGTGCGTGTGCCTTCATCTCGCGCAGTTGCAGCAGTTCGTCGTGCTCGTTGAGGAACATACGGCGCACAATCTCGGCGAGTATCGTCTTCGCCGTGCGTGTGATACCTGTATAATATAATAGGTGGCACTCGCGGTAGTCGGGCTGTTGGAAGAGGTCGCCAGGCAGGTAGCGCACATCCGGACTCTGACTGAATCCGCGCTCCGTCTGCAGCAGTTTTATGCCAGGCAGGAGTCCGCCGTACTGGTCTTGCCAGCCGCCACCTGTGGTGAGCAGCTGCTCGAGCACGAGTGTGCGGTGTCCTATCTCGGTCTTGTCCCAGCCCAGTCCGCAGAAGTCGCTGAGTGCTCCGAGCACGGTTGATGCGAGCAGCGAGCTGGTGCCGAGTCCGCTTCCGGCTGGTATAGCCGAGAGCAGCGTCACTTCGATGCCACAACCGAACGCACGCAACTGCTCTTCGAGCGAGCGGTAGCTATCCTTGCAGAAGCGCGGCAGGAAACCGGCGAGCGAGAGGGCTGCCTTCGGTATTGAGAATGGCGAACCTACAGTGTTGTATGCCGAGAGTTCTTCGTATGTAGTGATTACTTCCGATGCTCCGAGGTCGATACTTCTAAGTATGATGTGTGGCTCAGCGCAGGGCTTCACGTATGTCTGCAGCGGTGGTTGTCCGTTGAGGTTGATAGCGAGGTTGACGACGTTGCCGCCCTCCATGAGGCAGAATGGTGGTGTGTCGGTCCATCCGCCGGCTATATCTATGCGCACGGGTGAGCGTCCCCATACAATCTGGTCGGCATACACCGACAGTTGGGGGCGTTGCTTTACGCGCAGTGCCTCGGTGGTGAGTCCCTCGCGCAGCAACGAGAACGCTGCTGCTTCGTACTTCTTAGCCTGCTCGCTGCTCTGTGTACCGCCATTCGTGCGTTGGCGTTCGGCTTCCGAGCGGAACATGGCGTCGCAGGTGCGTGTCAGGAGCGAAGCCGACTCGGGTAGGGCGTTGGGCAGTGCTACGTCGTATTTGCCGTACTCGTGTGCTACGGTCTGCAGGTCGCTCTGGTAGAACACGCTATGCTGCCAGTTCTTCGCAATCATAGGCAGGTTCTTCAGGCGCAACTTAGTGCGCTGATCTACAAGGCGGCGGAGGTTTGCCTCGGCACTTATCTCGTCGGCGCTCATGCGCTTCGCCTTCTCCCATATCGTCTTGCCCTCTGTGAGTGTGCTCTCGCCGAGCATCCAGCGCAGCACGATGCCCATGTCGTCGGTGTTGTCGACAACGGGGAAGATGCGTGCTGCCTGCAGGTCGTGGCGACCTTCTATTGCGTTGAGGTCAATGCCGCGCTCTGCTGCCCATTCGGCGAACGGGCGACCGAGGTATTCTACGTCCGCAAAATCGCCGCGGAACTTGTCGTTGAAACCGTACGGGCGCACAGCCCAACTGTCTGCGCCTATGGGCACGATGTCGACACACTGACCCTCGCTGAGCGTCAGCGTCCAGTCGTTCTCGGGCACACCTGTCACAATGTTGTCCTGCGTCAGCGTCCAGTTCTCGCCTACGTATGCGTTCTCCACCCATTCGTTGCGGTTCTGCTGTGTCCACTTCGGCTTCAGTTCGGTGTTCTGCACGAAGATAGACGGATGTGGCTTGCGGTCGTGGTGCATAATCTCGCGCTGGTCGTTCACGATGTTCTGTATGGCGAGCATCGACGAAAGCAACTCGTGCGATGTGCCGAAATGGTAGAACTCGCCACCTGGCAACGGCAGTATCACGGTCTTCAGCGTGTTTACCGCCTCGTCCTTCACGCCTGGCTCATAGCCGAGAGCGCAGCCGAACTCGCCGTACATGTCGTAGTTCACCACCTCGCCCGTGGCTATGTCCGTTCCGTTGGTAGAACGCTGCATGAGCACTTTCACGGCGCGGTCGGAGAGAATCCATACACCGATGTCGGTGAGGTAGAAGTGGTCGGTGAGCAGCGCAGAGAGCGTCTCCACCGACGGCTTCTGAAGCATACACTTCAGCTCGGTTGGCTTTTCGCGCGTACTGACGAACACGCCGTGGTCCTTCGCAATCTCCGGGCCGAGCCACAGACCGTAGCATACGATGTCCGCATCCTCGGGTATCGGCTGCAGCGGTTCGGTGGAGCGTATGTACACGTCGCCGCTCACTATCATCGTGTTCAGACCGCGTGGGGCGATGTCCATGATGCGCTTGTAGAGCGGCACCTGCAGCGACAGCAGGTTCTGGTTCAGACTCTGTCCGCGTTCCCAGCGGAACACTGGCAGCGGTGTAAGTATCTTGCCCGATGGAGCGTAAGACGGCAGTCGTCTGCTCTGTCCGCCGGCGTGCAAGAGTAGTCGCTTGTCGGCAGCCAACCATTCATTGAAGCTCATAGCGTCAGCGTTTTGCGCCTTGTAGTCTTCGTAAGCTGCGCGCAGCAACCATGTAGTGCCACCGCCCGAGCCGAGTTTCTTACCCACAGGGTCGTTTGTACAGAACCACTCACTCTGTGGCAGTTCGGTTATCTCATGGAAACTGCCCACAAGATTTGGGGGCAGCGATAAAAGTTTCTTCATTTGCTGTCTGTATTTGTGTTAAGTTATATATAATAAGGTGTGTTGAGGTGTTGTGGTGTTGAGGTGTTGCGGTGTTGAGAATTGCAAATCTCATCATCTCACCATCTCACCACCTCACCATCTATTCATACAAATAGAACATACGCTCCATCATTTGCCATTTCTCGTCGCTCGTCGCTTCTGCCGAACAGTTCTGGAACTCAGCCACATGCTTCTCCCATTCCTCCTGACGGGGTAGGGTGGCGAGACGCTCCATGGCTGCATCCCAATCGAAGTCGACTGGTGCATCCACAATCATCACTAAGCGGTTGCCCAAGATGTAAATCTCCATCTCTAAGATGTCAACCGCCTTAATTCCCTCCTTTATCTCGTCCCAGAAATGCTCCTGGTCGTGAGCCTCGCGATACTTGCGAATAAGTTCACTGTCGTCTTTCAAGTCCATGGTCTGCACGAAACGCTTCGTAGGCACACCATATTCCTTGCTTCTATATCCTTCTGTCATAACGATGTGATTTAGTGAATTTTATACATTATATTTTACAAAGGTACGTAAACAATCGCACAATACAAATAAAAACCGCCGAATTTGTGTCCGAAAAGTAGTTATTTGCATATTTAATTGTAACTTTGCAAAGCTATTTTATTGCGAAATGATTGAATAAACAAGAAGACTAACATGTGGTTTAATTTTTTCAAGGAATTTATTTTGTGGCTCTCAGATATTGATGCCCGTCTGTTGCTTATTGTGAATGGCGCACATAGTCCGTTCTTCGATTCCGTAATGTGGTGTATCAGTGGACGTTGGATATGGGTACCATTCTATGCCGTGCTTGCCTATCTGCTCTTCCGTCGCATGTCCTGGAAGCGTGCTTCAATCTGTTTGGTCACCATCGGACTGATTATCTTGGCGGCTGATCAAACATGTGCAACACTCATACGTCCGGAGATAGGCAGACTGCGTCCTGCCAATCTCAATAATCCGTTGTCGTCCTTCGTGCATGTCGTCAATGGTTATCGTGGTGGTAGATATGGTTTCCCGTCTTGTCACGCAGCCAACACCTTTGCCCTCGCCGTCTTCATGTCGCTCGTCATTCGTCATAAGTGGTTCACAGTGATGATGTTCTCGTGGGCGTTCGTCGTTAGCTACTCGCGTATGTACCTCGGTGTTCATTACATTGGCGACCTCTTCTGTGGTGCCACTATCGGTTCGCTCTTCGCCGTCCTCTTCTATTATCTACAAAACTATTTGTTCAAACGTCTAAATATATAGTACTATCTTATGAGGGTATGGCATCCCTGCCATACCCACGCACCCCTCTTTCCCCACGCTTGCCCCTCTCTTTCCCCACGCTTGCACCCCTCTTTCTTCCGCTTCACGCTCTTCTTTCCCCTCGTTTACCCCATCTCTTTTCCTCTTCATACTCCCTACTTTTGTCATCCGCATCGACCGACGCAGACATC